>WNGF01000106.1_pt1 | contig 119785 bp, 97 predicted proteins | sample 5400641 | NCBI WGS metagenome assembly WNGF01 (sample SAMN13153371, study PRJNA577476) | soil metagenome | isolation source: 80 cm soil or saprolite under grassland replicate 2 | place: USA:California | collected 2016-06-15 | reverse complement strand
GACGTGCACGGGGGCCCGATCGGATCGCTCCGCGTCGCCCTCGCGGCCCTCAAGCCGGTGCGGCCGCAGGCGATCCTGGCGTGGCCGGTCGATCTGCCGCATGTCCGCGTGGCCACGCTCGAGCGCCTCCTCGAAACGTTTCGCCGCACGAATGCTCCCGCCGTCGTACCGTCATTCGCTGAGCGGCGGGGGCAGCCGGTTATATGGGACGAATCGCTGTTTCAGGAGCTCGCGATCAGCGACGCCGCCACGCGGCACGGCGCTCGGGCGGTCCTGCACGCCCACGAGTCTCAGCTAGCCGCCGTCGCGGTCGACGACCCGGCGGTGATCGACGACGTGAACACGCCGGCGGACTACGAGCGGCTGGTGCGCGACGTGAATCGCGACGTTTTTTGAGGAGCGCCCTCGTTGTGACTACGTAAGTCATTGCACCCAAACGTATTATGAATTCGTACACGTTCATGTTGTTTTAGTTGACAATCCCGAATAAGTTGCTTAGGATTCCCTGCCGGTATGCTGACCGCTCCTGTGCAACTCGCGGCCCACAAAGGACTTCGGGGCCAGATCCTGGTTGAGCTGAAGCGCGCCCAGCCCCTCACGGCCCGGCAGCTCGCAGAGAGGCTGGGCGTCTCCCCCAACGCGATCCGCCACCATCTGAAGGAGCTCGCAGCCGAGGCCCTGATCCTCTACGGCCGCGAGCAGCGGGGGGTCGGCGCCCCCACCTACGCCTACCGGCTGAGCGCGGGCGGCGAGGCGCTATTCCCCCGCGCCTACGAAGCGACGCTCACGGAGCTGCTCGAGCGGGTCGCTGAAAAGGCCGGCCGCCGGGCGGCGGTCGAGTTGTTCGAGGACCACTACCGCGACCTCACCCGCCAGCTGCTGGCCGAGCTCGACGGCGCGACCGCGCTGGAGCGTCTGGACCGCGTCGCCCGGCTGATGAGTCAGCGAGGGTACATGGCGGAGTGGCGGGAGTCCTCCGGCACATTCCGGCTGTCCGAGCACAACTGCGCCATCCGGGCCGTGGCGGAGCGGTTCCCCGAGGTTTGCTCCGCAGAGCAGCAGTTCCTACGGGACGTTCTCGGAGCCGCCGTGGAGCGGCGCACCCACATCGCGAGCGGCTGCAACGCCTGCGAATACGCGATCACCTTCGGCGGCGAGCAGGGACGGGAGTCCAAATGAGCTCTGGCATCGAAGCCCAGGTTCTGCAGCCATACAAGTACGGATTCGTCACCGACATCGAGGCCGAAGTCGTTCCGCCGGGCTTGAGCGAGGACGTCATCCGGCTGATCTCGGCGAAGAAGGGGGAGCCGGAGTGGATGCTCGAGTGGCGGCTCCGGGCGTATCGCAACTGGCTCAAGATGCGCGAGCCCCACTGGTCGAACGTGAAGTACGGGCCGATCGATTACCAGGCGATCAGCTACTACGCGGCGCCGAAGCAGCGGCCGCAACTCGAGAGCCTCGAGCAGGTCGATCCCAAGCTGATCGAGACATTCGAGAAGCTGGGCATCCCTCTGGAGGAGCGGAAGCGCCTCACGGGCGTCGCCGTGGACGCGGTGTTCGATTCGGTGTCCGTCGCCACGACGTTTCGGGAGACGCTCGCCCGGGACGGGATTGTGTTCTGCTCGATCTCCGAGGCGATCCGCGAGCACCCGGACCTGGTCCGGCCGTATCTGGGCTCGGTCGTTCCCTACAACGACAACTTCTTCGCGGCGCTCAACTCCGCCGTGTTCACGGACGGGTCGTTCGCCTACATCCCCAAAGGCGTGCGCTGCCCGCTCGAGCTGTCCACGTACTTCCGGATCAACGCGTCCTCGACCGGGCAGTTCGAGCGCACGCTGATCGTCGCGGAGGCGGGGAGCTACGTGAGCTACCTGGAGGGCTGCTCCGCGCCGATCCGGGACGAGAACCAGCTGCACGCGGCCGTGGTCGAGCTGGTCGCGCTCGACGACGCCACGATCAAGTACTCGACGATCCAGAACTGGTACCCGGGGGACGAAGCGGGCCGCGGCGGGATCTACAACTTCGTCACGAAGCGGGGGAAGTGTGTGGGGAAGAACTCGAAGATCTCCTGGACCCAGGTGGAGACCGGCTCGGCGATCACCTGGAAGTACCCAGGGTGCATCCTGCAGGGGGACAACTCGATCGGCGAGTTCTACTCGGTGGCCGTGACGAACCAGCGCCAGCAGGCGGACACGGGCACGAAGATGATCCACATCGGGGAGAACACCCGCTCGACCATCGTGTCGAAGGGGATCTCGGCGGGTCGCGGGCAGAACACGTACCGCGGGCTCGTGAAGATCATGAAGGGCGCCGAGCACGCGCGCAACTACTCGCAATGCGACTCGATGCTGATCGGCGACCGGTGCGGGGCGCATACGTTCCCGTACATCGACGTGCGCAACAGCACCGCGATCATGGAGCACGAGGCGTCCACATCGAAGATCGGCGAGGACCAGCTCTTCTACTGCAAGCAGCGGGGGTTGTCCGCGGAGGACGCGGTCTCGATGGTCGTGAACGGCTTCTGCAAGGAAGTCTTCAAGGAGCTGCCGATGGAGTTCGCCGTCGAAGCGCAGCGGCTGCTGGGCATCAGCCTCGAAGGGAGCGTGGGGTGACGGAACACGGGAACCGGGACGCCGGCGACGTGCTGCTCGAGGTCACGAACCTCCACGCAGCCGTCGAGGGCAAGGAGATCCTCAAGGGAATCGACCTGACCGTGCGATCCGGCGAGGTGCACGCCATCATGGGACCGAACGGCTCGGGCAAGAGCACGTTGGCCCAGGCGCTGGGCGGGCACCCGGCCTACACCATCACCGAGGGGGGCGTCCGGTACCGGGGGAACGACCTGCTGGCGTTGAAGCCGGAGGAGCGCGCCCGCGAAGGCGTGTTCGTCGCCTTCCAGTATCCAGTGGCGATCCGCGGCATCACCAACGCCTACTTCCTCCGCTCGGCGGTGAACGCGATCCGGAGCCATCGCGGCGAAGAGCAGCTCGGGCCGGTCGAGTTCATGGACGCGCTCGAGGAGAAGCTCAAGGTGATCGGTTGGGACTCGAGCTACCTCACCCGGCCCGTGAACGACGGGTTCTCGGGCGGCGAGAAGAAGCGCAACGAGATCCTGCAGCTGGCGGTGCTCGAGCCCAAGCTGGCGATCCTCGACGAGACCGACTCCGGGCTCGACATCGATGCGCTGAAGACGGTCGCACACGCCGTCAACAGCCTGCGCCGGCCGGACAACGCGACCGTGCTGGTTACCCATTACTACCGGATCCTGACGCACATCACGCCGGACTTCGTGCACGTGCTGTCGGCCGGCCGGATCGTGAAGTCCGGCGGCAAGGAGCTGGCGCTCGAGTTGGAAGAGAAGGGCTACGACTGGCTGCGCGACGAGGCGGCGGTCGCATGACACCCCTGGACGCGCGCGACGTGAAGGACTGCTACGTCGCGGACTTCCGCGCGTTCGCGGAGAACGGCGCGGGCGCCGCGCCCGCGTGGCTCAAGGAGATCCGCGAGGGCGCGCTCGCGCGCTTCGCCGAGCTGGGCTTCCCGACCACGAAGCAGGAGGAGTGGCGCTTCACGAGCGTCGCCCCAGTCGCCGAAACGCGGTTTGCGCTGGCGCCACCCGCACCCGACGCCCCGCGCCTGGAAGCCCTGCAACCCTTCCTGCTCGGGGCGGTGGAGGGCCCGCGGGTCGTGTTCGTGGACGGACGGTACGCGCCCGGCCTGTCGGCGATCGCCGGGCTGCCCCGCGGCGTGCAGGTGGGAGGCCTTTCCGCGGCGCTCCGGGCGGGCCCGAGCGGCGAGCTGGCGCAGCGGCACCTCGCCCGCTATGCGCGTTGGCAGCACAGCGCGTTCGCGGCCCTCAATACCGCGTTCCTCGCCGACGGCGCATTCATCTACATCCCGGCGGACACGCTCGTGGAGCCACCGCTCGAGGTGCTGTTCCTGGCCACGGGCCACGGGGGCGAGGGACCGACCGTCTCTCACCCGCGGAGCCTGATCGTCCTCGAGCGGGGCGCGCGGGCCGCCGTGGTCGAGGGCTATGCCGCGCTCGCGGACGAGGTCTACTGGACCAACGCCGTGACGGAGATCGTGCTGGGGGAGGGCGCGCGCGCCGAGCACTACCGCGTGCAGCGTGAGGGCGGGCGCGCCTACCACGTCGCCACCACGCACTCGCAGCAGGGGCGCGACAGCTTCCTCGGGCTGCACGTCATCACCCTGGGCGGGTCGCTCGCTCGGCACGACCTGGACACGGTGCTCGACGGCGCGGGCGCGGAGCTGGTCCTGAACGGGCTCTACCTGCTGGCGCGGACGCAGCACGCGGACCACCACACCGTGATCGAGCACGCGCAGCCGCACTGCGCGAGCCACGAGTTCTTCAACGGCGTGCTCGACGAGCGGGCGCACGGCGTGTTCAACGGCCGGATCATCGTGCGGCCCGGCGCCCAGCGCACCGACTCGAAGCAGACGAACAACAACCTGCTCCTCTCGCCCGACGCGCGGGCGGACAGCCAGCCGCAGCTCGAGATCTACGCCGACGATGTGAAGTGCACGCACGGCTCCACGGTCGGGCCGCTCGACCAAACCGCGCTCTACTACCTCCGCAGCCGCGGGCTCTCCCCGGAAGCGGCGCGGAGCCTCCTGACCTACGGCTTCGCGGCCGAGATCCTCGGTCGGATGGAGCGCAGCGACGTGCGGGACCGCCTCGACCGCATGGTGCGCGCCAGGCTCGCCTGATGCTCGACGCCGTCCAGATCCGCGCCGACTTCCCGCTGCTGCGGCAGCCGGAGAACGGCCGCCGGCTGGTGTACCTGGACAACGCGGCGACGACCCAGAAGCCCGAGGCGGTCCTCAACGCGATTCAGGACTACTACCGCACCACCAACGCTAACGTGCACCGCGGCGCGTACCGGCTCGCGATCCGCGCCACGGAGGCCTATGAGGCGGCGCGCGCTGGAGTCGCGACGTTTGTGAACGCCTGGGCGCCCGAGGGCGTCGTCTTCACGCGGGGCACGACCGAAGCGATCAACCTGGTCGCGGGCTCCTACGGCCGGGCGAACGTCGGGGCTGGCGATAGCGTGGTGGTCACGGCGATGGACCATCACTCGAACCTCGTGCCGTGGCAGATCCTCTGTCAGGAAAAGGGCGCGACGCTCCGGATGGTGGAGATCACGCAGGACGGCCGGATCGATCTCGCGGACTTCGGCGACGCGCTCGGGCGGCGGCCGAAGCTGGTCGCCTTCCCGTACGTCTCGAACGCGCTCGGGACGGTGAACCCGGCGCCCCAGCTGGCGAAGCTCGCGCACGCCGCGGGGGCCGTGGTGGTCGTGGACGGCGCCCAGTCCACGCCCCACCTGAAGGTGGACGTCCAGGCCATCGACTGCGACTTCTACGCCCTGTCGGGACACAAGATGCTCGGGCCGATGGGCTCGGGGGCGCTGGTCGCGAGGCCCGAGCTGCTCGAGGCGATGCCGCCGTACCATGGCGGCGGCGAGATGATCTCCCGCGTGTGGGACGACCACTCGAGCTACAACAAGATCCCGCACAAGTTCGAGGCGGGGACGCCGAACGTGGAGGGGGCGGTGGGCCTCGCGGCCGCGATCGATTATCTCGGGCGGATCGGGACGGAGCGGATCGCCGAGCACGAGCAGGCGCTCGCGCACGCGGCGATCGAGCGGCTCGCGCAGATCGAAGGGGTGACGGTGTACGGGCCGCGCGGCCACCGGGCGGGCGTCGTGTCGTTCACCTACGGCGACATCCACCCGCACGACCTCGCGACCATTCTCGACCAGGACGGCGTCTGCATCCGCGCGGGGCACCACTGCACCCAGCCGCTGATGCGGCGGCTCAACGTGGCGGCCACCGCCCGCGCGTCGTTCTACCTCTACAACGACCTCGATGACGTCGAGGTCCTCGCCGGCTCGCTCGTCAAAGCCGGAGCCCTGTTTGGATACGTCCCCGCCTGAGCCCCGGCTCAGCGCACTCTACCAGGAGCTGATCCTCGATCACTACAGGCGGCCCCGCAACAAGGGGACGCTGGAGAAGGCGACGCACGCCGTTTCGCTCAACAACCCGCTGTGCGGCGACGAGATCGACCTGCAGCTCTGCGTGGACGGCGATGCGATCCGGGACGTGCGCTTCATCGGCCGGGGCTGCTCCATCAGCCAGGCGTCGGCGTCCATCATGACGCAGCTCCTGAAGGACAAGTCGATCCCGCAGGCGCTCGCCCTCGCGGAGCGCATGGGCGCAATGATGCGCGGCGACGAGACCGCGGCGCGCGACAAGTCGCTCGGCGAGCTGCGGGCGCTTGCCGGCGTCGCGAAGTTCCCGGTGCGCATCAAGTGTGCGCTGCTGCCCTGGAACGCGCTTACGGACGCGCTGAAGACCTGAGGGCGGATTCGGCGCCGGCCCCGATCGGGGCCGGTGAAATCTACTGCAGAGCCAAGATGCGCTCGGGATACCCAAGCCCTTGCGCCTTCAGGCTGTCCGCGATGCGCGGTCCGCGATTGTAGCCGACCAGCGCGAACCACTCCAGATTCTCGTATCGTCTGAGCAAGCTCGAGAAGTACTTGAACCCGCAGTCGAGATTCGTGACGGGGTCGTACAGACGCCGAGCGTCGCGCACGTTGCACACGCGCCGGGCGGTCGAAGGCAACACCTGCGCGAGTCCGGCATCGCCGACGGTTCCCTTGGCATTCACCTTGAATCGCGACTCCGCCCAGATGAGGCGGAACGCGATGCGGCGCGGGACAGCATGGCGATCAGCCGCCTGGACGATCAGAAATGCCAGCGAATCCGTGAGCCTGAGCGAATCCTGCCGCAGCCTGATCCGGTATTCGGAGGCGATCTGTTGAGCGTCGACCCACTGGGCCGCCTCGACGCGCGCTACTTCATCGGCCATCATCGGAGCCCAGGCCGGTGCGGCCATGGCGTTCAACCCGAGCCAAATCACGAGAGTTCGCCCGCTCACTAGAATTCGTCTGCTCATTACCGGCCGCTCCTTCCAGGGCTTCTCGCCCAAGGCTTGTAGTGCGTCGTGACTTTCGCCGTGGGCGGTCGAATGCTTTCTTCGGACGGCCCTTCGCCGCCCTTCTAAGGCAACCGCTGTGCCACAGTGGCGGGCGTGTTGTGCGTGCGGGCGGGAGCTGCTCATGTGGTGAAGGGGGATGTCCCACTGCGGCGAAGCGCACGCTTGTCATGCAACCCGGCGCACGTCGGATTTGCGCCCCCGACGATGGCGGGGCGCCAGAACCCGCCATTGCCCGCAGTGGCAGCGTGACCGGGCTCACATCGGCAGGTCGGATGTGCCCGTCGAGGCCCCTCCCCTCCCCCTCCCGGTCCCCGTCCGTTTGCCCCGGCCCTCCGTGACGGAGGCTACACGAGCTTGGCCAGCGAGCCGGCCGCGGCTTCTTCGCGGTCGTATTCCTTATATGCCGGTCTTCGTATGCCGGTCTTCCTCTCCACCGGCGGCGTGACGCGGGTGGTCGGGGTTGACCGCACCACGGGCGCCACGATCGCGCGCTTCGCCGAGCTGCGCTTCCCGACCACTAATGAAGAAGGAGCGCCTCAACGGCTGCCCCACAGGGAACGTGCGTGCGCGATTCGCGAGTGCGGCGCGGAGTTTGCGAGCGTCCGGCGCTGCTCTCCAGGGTGACGCCGAGCAATCCGTAGCTAGCGGGCGCCCAACCCCGGGTGGAACGCCTCTTGCGTTGCCCGCCGTGCAGACCGCGGCGACGCACAGTCCTCTTGGATCCGTCTCGAATGAGATACGTCGCCGCGTCGGTACGGACGCTGTCCTCTCCCGGAGCGATGTGCTCGATCCAGGTCAGGGGCGCCCATTGACCACACTCGGCCTGCGGGCCAGGGAGAAAACAACAATGAAGAACCTTTGGCAGACGCTCTGGAGCGACGACTCCGGGCAAGGCATGGTTGAGTACTCGCTGATCGTCGCGGTGGTGGCCGTTGGCTTGATCGCCGCCTTCATGTATGTGCGGAACAGCGCGGGTGGGGTGCTCGACGCCGCCGCCGACTCGCTCAAGTCTCAGCCCGCAGCTGGCTACGTTCCGTCGCAGTGACCGTTCCTGACCGACAGGTCAGGGAGGTTTGGAGGCCGGGCGCAGGGTCCGGCCTCCGTAGTCTGGAGGCACAAGGAGGCGCGATGTGGCTCACTGCGAGTGGTGCGTTTGTGGCGCTGTTGGCGTGCGCAGCGTGGTTCGATGTGCGCGTACGCCGCATCCCTAACGCGCTCACGGTGACCGGCCTCGTCGTGGCCTTGGCGCTTCGGGCACTGGTCGGCGGGGACGCGTTGCTGGCCGGTGCCGCAGGGGCGGGGCTGGCACTGCTCGTTGCGCTGCCGCCGTTCGCGCTGCGGGCGCTGGGTGGCGGGGACGTGAAGCTGCTCGCGGCGGTGGGGGGGTTCATGGGCCCCGGGCTTCTGCCGGGGGCGCTGCTCGTGATTGCGGTGCTCGGGGGCGCGCTGGCGCTGTGCGAGGCCGCGCGCCGGCGAGCCCTCACGAGGACGCTCGTCAACACGTATGGGTTCGCCAAGCAATGGGCGACGTTCGGCCGGTTCGGTATCACGCCCGCGATCTCATCATCCGGGAGGTTGACGATCCCTTACGGCGTCGCCATCGCCGTGGGATCGCTCGTGTGGTGGTTGTGGGAAGGAGCCGGCTTGTGAGACGCGCGTCGTGTCTGGGCCGTGCCGAGGGGGGTCAAGCGATGGTGGAGTTCGCGATCGTGTTACCCCTGCTGATGCTGATGATGATCGCGGTCTTCGAGTTCGGCCGGGCGTGGAACGTCTATCAGGTGATGACCGACGCGGCCCGCTCGGGAGCGCGGACCGCCGTGGTGGCCGACCCGAGCGTGACGCAGGACTCGGTCGTCGCCGTGGTGCGGCGGGCCCTCAGCCGGGCGGGCGTCCGCGGCACCGGGCCGGCCGTCACGGTGACGGGCTTCCGGGCGGGCACCGGGACGCCCGCGGGCGTGAAGATCGCACTGCCGTATCGGTTCGTCTTCATCCGGCCGTTCATGGGGTGGAAGGACGCCGATGCGTCGATCACCCTGGTCACCGAATCGATCATGAGAAACGAATGAGAGGCGCCAGCCAATGAGACAGCGAAGATTGTGGATCATCCTCACGCTCGCCCTGAGCTCGGGCGGCCTGGCGGCCTATCTGGCGCTGGCGTATCTGCGGGAGCAGACGCCGCGCCTCATGGCCGCGCAGCCCCCGGCCCGGAAAGTCGCCGTCGCGGCGCGTGCTCTGCCGGTCGGCGTGAGGCTTCGCGCCGAGGACGTGCGGCTGGTCGATTGGCCACAGGAAGCGGTCCTGCCGGGCTATGCCGGCTCTGTGGAGGCGCTCGTGGGGCGCGGCGTGATCGTGCCCGTGGGGGTCAACGAGCCGCTGCTCGACACCAAGCTTGCGCGCAAGGAAGCTGGTGGCGGGCTGGCGATCGCCATCCCCGAGGGGATGCGCGGGGTCAGCGTCAGGGTGGACGAAGTGATCGGCGTGGCCGGCTTCGTCCTGCCCGGCACGCGGGTGGACGTCCTCGTGACCCTGCCGCCGCGGACCGGACGCACCGAGACCGTCACGCAGATCGTGCTCCAGAACATCCCGGTCCTGGCGGCGGGTCAGCAGACACAGCAGGACGCTCAGGGTAAGCCGGTGACGGTCGCCGTGATCACGCTGCTCGTGTCACCCGAGCAGGGCGAGAGGCTGATCCTCGCGGCCAGCGACGGCAAGGTCCAGCTCGCGCTGCGCAATACGCTCGATCTGGCCGAGGTACCGACGGGGGGCATCCGGTCCGACGCGCTGCTGGCGCGCCCCGCGACCAAGGCCGAGAACGAGAGCAAGAACAAGAACGAGAGCAAGAACAAGAACGCAGCACGGAGGTCGGCGCCGGTGGACGCGGCGACGGTGGTCGAGGCCTACAGGGGCGGCGTCCGCACGCTCATCAAATTCTGAGGCGAGGCGCAATCGTGAGCATGCATCGTGTCTGTCGTAGAGGACTGGCGGCCCTGGCGGCGCTGGCGGCGATCGCTGTGGGACGGGCCCGTCCCGTGGCGGCCCAGCGCATCACCACCGAGCCGCAGCGGGTCGTGACCCTCACGACCGGCGAATCAGCGCTCATGGCCTACGAGGGGCCGGTCCAGCGGTTCTCCATCGGTGATCCCGCCGTGGTGGACGCGGGCGCCGTGTCGCCCAAAGAGCTGGTGATCACGGGCAAGAAGCTGGGAACGACCAGCCTGTTCGTGTGGGACCAGGCCGGGCAGGTCCGCGTGTACTCGGTCCAGGTCACCGCCGACGCCCCCGCGCTCGAGCGCTACCTGCGCACCCTCTTCCCCCGGGACTCGATCTCGGTGGCGGCGGGCGGCAACACGGTCACTCTCTCCGGCCGCGTTCACACGGCCGCGGCCGCACGGCAGGCCGCCGACATCGCCAAGGGGACCGGCGCCACGGTCGTGGATCGGCTCCAGGCGCCGCCTGCCCGGCAGGTGCTGCTCAAGGTCCGGTTCGCGGAGGTGAGCCGCAGCGCGGCCCGAGAGATGGCGACGCGGCTGGCCACGCTGAATCCGCACAAGCTGAGCACCGGGGGCGACTGGAGGGGCGAAACCATGTCGGACGGCCTGCTCCAGCTGTTCCTCATGAATGCGAATGCGGAATTCGACGCGATCATCCGCGTGCTCCAGTCCCGCGGGGACTTCAAGAGTCTCGCTGAGCCCAACCTGCTCGCGCTCCCGGGGCAGGAGGCCTCCTTCCTGGCGGGCGGCGAATTCCCGTTCCCGGTCGTCCAGGGGACGGCGGGCAGCACGTCGATCGTGTGGAAGGAGTTCGGCGTGCGCCTCAAGTTCACGCCCACCGTCACCGAGGGCGACAACATCCGGCTGCACGTCGCGCCCGAAGTCTCGTCGCTCGATTTCGGCAACGGCCTGACCTCCTCGGGCTTCCAGATCCCGAGCATTCTCACGCGGCGTACGGAAACCGACGTGGAGCTGCGCGAGGGGCAGCACCTGGCGATCGCCGGACTCCTGGACAACACGACGACCCAGAACCTGACCAAGATCCCGGTGCTGGGCGATCTCCCCATCCTCGGCGCGTTGTTCCGCTCGCGCAGCCTGAAGCAAAACCGCTCGGAGCTGCTCGTGATCGTGACGCCGCAGTTCGTCGACGCGACCGACACCGCCCCGGCGATCCCGACCGGCGAGCCGGACACCTGGCAATGGGAAGGCTCGCTTCGCACCAAGGGCCCCATGCCGGAGAGCAACTGACGTGCGAGACGGGCCGGTGGTGATCGCCAATGAGCGCGGCGGAGTGGCCGTGCTGGTCGCCGTTGGGACCGCGGCGATGCTCGCCTTCATGGCGCTGGCGATCGATCTCGGGATGCTCTTCAAGGCGCACGTCGACGCGCAGCGCGCGGCCGATGCGGCGGCGCTCGCGGGCGCCAGCGCCTTCCTCGAGGCCCGGCCCGTGGACGCGACGGGAATGGCGCGGGCGCGCGCGACGGAATACGCGGTCCGCAACACGTTCTTGAACGGTCCCATCGACCCGAGCGAGGTATCCGTGAACGTGATCCCGGACAGCCTCAAGGTGGCCGTGGTGGTGCACCGGGACACGGTGGGCACCTGGTTCGCGCGCATCTTCGGCATCCGCTCGGTGCCGATCGGCGCGCTCGCCGCCGCTGTGGCCCAGCCGGCCAGCGCGGCGCGCTGCCTGAAGCCCTTCGCCGTACCGGACGCCTGGCAGGACGCCAACGGGGATCGCAACGGCAACCGGGAGTGGGACCCCGGTGAGGTGTGGAAGTACGGCGACTCACCGGGAGACTCCTACGTCCCCTATTCAGGCCCCGGCGGGAACACGAACGAGACCGGCTACGGCAGCGGCTGGCGGGATTTCACGACGGCGTACACAGGCGACTTCGGCCGGCAGATCAAGATCAAGATCTCCGACCCGAAGGACGTCCAGCAGCCCGAGCCGGGCATCTTCCTGCCCTGGCGCCTGCCGGCCGACGCCAGCCAGAAGCAATGCTCCGGCGGGGGGAGCGGCGGCGGCAACACGCCGGGGGCCGCGGCATACCGGCGCAACATCTGCAGCTGCAACCTGAGCAGCATCGCGCTGGGCGCCGAGTACCCGATCGAGCCCGGGAACATGGTGGGCCCGACCTGGCAGGGAGTGAACGAGCTCGTCAACGACGATCCCGACGCGCGCTGGGACGACGCGACCCACAGCGTGACGGGCTCGAAGTACGGCAACTGGATGGACAGCCCCCGGATCGTCCGGCTCGCGATCTTCGACCCGACCCAGATCACCAAGTCGGGGGCGCAGACGATCCGGTTCAACAACTTCGCGCTGATGTTCATCGAGCAGCAGTCGCAGATGAAGGACCCCGTTACGGGCCGCTTCCTGTACTACGTGCCGGGGGACGCCTCCGGTGCCTCGACGACCGGGTCGCTCGTCAAGACGCTCCGGCTCGTGAAATGACTCGCATCCCCGGCACCAGAGAGGACGTGACATGCGCGGCGTGTTGATCTCCACCGATCCGACGTTTCGCGAAACATTGCGGAGCGCCCTCACCGAGGCGCAGCAGGGCGTCCAGCTGGCGCTCGAGATCGCGGTGCCCTTTGCGGACATCAGCGCCGTCGAGATCCAGGCGCTCCGGACCTGCGACCCGGAGCTCGTGTTCCTCGATCTCGATCCGGATCCCGCCACCGGGATCAACCTGGCCCACTATCTCGCGGACGGGGAGCCCCGGCGGCGCGTCCTGGCTTGCGGATCGGCGCTGTCCTCGGAGCTGTTGCTCGAGGCGATGCGGGCGGGCGTGACCGAGTACCTCCCCAAGCCGGTCGCGATCGAGTCCATGGCGGCGGCCGTGGATCGGGCGGCGCGCCGGCTCGGTTCAGGGCAGTCGGGGAGCCCCCAGGCGGGGAAGCTGTACGCCGTGTTCAGCCCGAAGGGCGGCGCCGGCACGACGACCCTCGCGACGAACCTCGCGATCGTCCTGCACGGCCTCACCGGGAAAAAGACGCTGCTCCTCGATCTGAACCTCGAGCTGGGCGAGACCGCCCTGCTGCTCGGCATCCATCCGCGGTTCCACTTCGTGGACATGGTGCGGAACTTCGAGCGCATGGACGCGGGGCTCTTGGCCTCCTTCATCGAGCGCCACGAATCGGGGGTCCATCTCCTGTCGGCGCCGCTCCACCCGGAGCGCGCCGAAGTCGCGACGGGCGAGCAGGTGCGGGCGATCCTGCAATTCCTCAAGCAGCACTACGACTTCATCGTCATCGACACGTCGAAATCGTTTTCGCCGGCGACCGTGGCGGCCCTCGACGAGGCCGACCTCATCTTCGCCGTCATCACCGCGGACATCCCGTCGCTGCGCAACCTGCAGCGGTGCCTGCCGCTGCTCGAGCAGGGAGCGGGCAGCGAGGAGCGGCGTCTCCGCCTGGTCGTGAATCGCTATGACCCGAACGACGTGATCTCGCTGGCCGACGTGCGTCAGGCCGCCGGCCTCGAGGTGTACGGGACGCTGAGCAACGATTTCGAGGCGGTGAGCCGCTCGATCAACACGGCCCACCCCATCGCTCGCAACGGGAGCTCGCGGTACGGGCGCGACCTGCAGGCGCTGGGCGCCGATATCGCGAAGATGCGGCGGCGAACGGATACTGCGCCGCGTACCGCTCCCCGCCCGGGCCTCTTGGCCCGGGTGTGGGGGTGGCTGCGGCGCCGGCACGAGGAGGTGCGGGCGTGACCGCCGGCGGACCGCGCCAGCCGCTGGACGGAGTGGCGCCCCGCTCGAGCGGGGACGCCAGCCGCTCGACGCGCCCCTGGGAGACGCCCGTGGCGGGCGACGGCGCCCAGCCCGCTCGGGCGGGTGCCGGCACGCCCCCGCCCCAGGGCAAGCGCGCCGACCCGAGCACGCTGCCACAGATGAAGAGCCGGATCCACCGTCGCCTGCTCGAGCGCCTCAACCTGTCGAATCTCGACCGGCTCGACCGGAGCGAGGTGGTCGCCGCCATCCGCAAGATCGTCCAGGATCTGCTCACGCAGGAGCACGCCCCGCTCAACCTCGACGAGCGCGAGCGCCTGGTGCAGCAGGTCGTGGACGAAATCTTCGGTCTCGGGCCCTTGGAACCCCTCATGCAGGATCCGGAGGTGTCGGACATCCTGGTCAACACCGCCCGGCAGGTCTACGTGGAGCGACACGGCAAGCTCGTGGCCACGGACGTGCGGTTCCAGGACGACAAGCACCTGCTCCAGGTGATCGACCGGATCGTCTCGGCGGTCGGGCGGCGCATCGACGACACGACCCCCATGGTGGACGCGCGCCTCCCCGATGGCTCCCGGGTGAACGCAATCATCCCGCCGCTCGCGATCGACGGCCCCCACCTTTCGATCCGCAAGTTCAGGCAGGACGCGCTGAGCGGTGACGACCTCCTGCGGGTAGGGAGCGTGACCGCGCCGATGCTCGAGCTGCTGCAGGGCATCGTCCGCGCCCGGCTGAACGTGCTGATTTCGGGGGGCACCGGCGCCGGGAAGACGACGCTCTTGAACATCCTGTCCTCCTTCATTCCTTCGGACGAGCGGATCGTGACGATCGAGGATTCGGCCGAGCTGCAGCTCCGCCAGCCGCACGTGGTCCGGCTCGAGACCCGCACCGCCAACATCGAGGGCGAGGGAGAGATCCCGCAGCGGATGCTCCTCATCAACTCGCTGCGGATGCGGCCGAACCGGATCGTCATGGGCGAGGTCCGGGGCGGCGAGGCCGTGGACATGCTGCAGGCGATGAACACGGGGCACGACGGCTCGCTGACGACGATCCACGCGAACACCCCCCGCGATGCGTTGAGCCGGCTCGAGACGATGGTCGCGATGGCGAACCTCAACCTGCCGGACAAGGCGACGCGCCAGCAGATCGCCAGCGCGGTCCACGTGGTCATCCAGGTCAGCCGCCTGTCGGACGGGACGCGCAAGGTGGTGGCGATCTCGGAGCTGGTTGGGATGGAGGGCGACGTCATCACGATGCAGGACATCTTCGTCTTCGAGCGCCAAGGGCTCGACGAGCAGGGGCGCGTCGTGGGCCGCACCCGCCCGACCGGCATCCGGCCGCGCTTCGCTGAGCGGCTCAAGGGGTGCGGCATCGAGCTGGCGGCGGAGCTCTTCTCCCCCCTGGGGGAAACGGGGCCGGCCGAGCCGCGGAGCCGCCGGTGGTAGGGGGCTTGTTGCGCCAGGCGGCGCCGGCGGTGCTGGCGTTCGCGGCCGTCGTGCTGGCCACCGTCGCCGCGGCCCTGCTCCTGGAGTGGTGGCTGGAGTGGCGGCGGCGGCGGGAGATGGTGGGGCAACTGCGCGCGTTCGCGACCGCCGGCTCCGCCCCGGATTCGCCCACGCTGCTGCGGACCGCCGGCGCCGTGGAGGCGCGCTGGCTGCGCGTGCTCGCCGCTCGGGTCCCCCATCTGCGCGACATCCGGCGCCTGCTCGACCAGGCGGGGCTGCAATGGACCGCGCAGAGCTACCTCGTCGTGACGCTGGGACTCGCGCTCGGGATGAGCGCCGCAGCCGGGCTCGCGCTGCGCGTCTGGGCGGCGGCGTTCGTGGCCGCCGCGATCGGCGCCTGGCTCCCGTACCTCTTTGTGCGGAGCAAGCGCGCGCGGCGCATCAGCCAGTTCGAGGAGCAGCTGCCCGAGGTGATCGACCTCATCGGGCGCGCGATCCGCGCCGGGCATCCGCTCTCGGCGGGCCTGAAAATGGCGTCGGATGAGGCGCCGGAGCCCATCGCGGGCGAGCTCCTCCGCGTGTTCGAGGAGCAGCGCTTCGGCATGCCGTTCCAGGATGCACTCCTGGGCCTCGCCGATCGCGTGGACCTGACCGACGTGCGCATCCTGGTCACGGCGATCCTGATTCAACGCGAGGTCGGCGGCAACCTCGCCGAAGTCCTCGACAAGATCGCCTACACCATCCGGGAGCGCTTCACGATCCGCCGGCAGGTCCGCGTGTACACCGCCCAGGGCCGGTTCAGCGGCTACGTGCTGTCGGTGCTCCCGATCGCCGTCGGCTCCGCGCTGTTCTTCATCAATCGCGAATTCATCATGCTCCTGTTTCAGGACGTGATCGGCCGGTACCTCCTGGTCACCGCCGTGGCCCTGCAGATCCTGGGCTATCTGTGGATCCGCAAGATCGTGCAAATCGAGATCTGAGGAAATCATGGCGCCGTACTTGATCGTCGCGTTGCTCGGCGGCACCGTCGCCGTCCTGGTGGCCCTGGTGGGGCTGCTGGTGCCGGCCCGGTCGCGGGCCGTCGCGCGCCAGCTGGCGATGCTTCGGAGCACTCACGAGGCCGAGCGCGATGTGCTCGCGGGGCACCGGCGGCGCGAGCGGTCCGAGCGGCTCACCGGGCTGCTCGAGCTCATGGGCAACGTCCTGAATCGGCGCGGCGCGAACCGCCCCGCGTCGCGGCTGCTCCTGGTGCACGCCGGATATCGCGGCCCGCGCGCCGTCGCCGTGTTTTGGGGCGCCCGGTTGGCACTGGCGGCCGGGCTCGGCGGCGGGGCAGCGCTGCTCGCGCCGGCTGCGGGCGGCGGCGTGGTCGGCGCAGTGCTGGCCGGGCTGTGGGGCGCCACGCTCGGCTGGATCGCCCCGGCGTTCTACGTGGGGGCGCGGGCGCGCAAGCGCCAGAAGGAGATCCAGCGGGCATTGCCGGACGCGCTGGACCTGCTGGTGGTGTGCGTCGAGGCGGGGCTCGCGCTCAACCAAGCCATTGTCCGGGTCGCGGATGAAATCCGCCATGTCAGCGGTTTGATGGGCGACGAGCTGAGCTTGGTCAATCTCGAGATCCGGGCGGGAGCCCCGAGACAGGATGCGCTCCGCAACCTGGGCGAGCGCACCGGTGTGGCGGACCTCCGCTCCCTGACCGCCATGCTGATCCAGACGGACCGCTTCGGCACCTCGATCGCCCAGGCGCTGCGCGTCCATTCGGACACCATGCGGACCAAGCGCCGCCAGCGCGCCGAGGAGGCCGCCGCGAAGACGACGATCAAGCTGGTCTTTCCGCTGGTCTTCTGCGTCTTCCCCGCCCTGTTCGTCGTGATCCTGGGGCCGGCGCTCATCCTGATCTACCGAACGCTCGGCGGGATGAAGTGAGACGCTACATGGCCGTCACGAACGGCACGCGGGGGCGCTCGCTCGGGAGCCGGGTCGGCCTCGCCGACAGCTGGTGGTCCCGGCTGCGCGGCCTGGTCGGCAGCCCGCCGCTCGCCGCCGGCGAGGGGCTGCTCCTCGTCCCCTGCGGCGCGGTGCACACGTTCGGCGTCCGCTACCCGATGGACGTGGCGTTCCTGGACGAGCGGGGCGCCGTGCTCGCGGTGTACCACGAGCTCGCACCGGGCCGGTGGTCCCGCTGGCACGGGCGCACGGCTGCAGCGCTCGAGTTGCCGGCGGGCACGCTCGCGACGACCGGGACCTCCCCGGGCGACACCCTCGCCTGGGCGCCGGCGTGGGGACAACGCCCGTGAACCGGGCCGCCGCGGCTCTCGCGCCGGCAGTCCCCGCCCCCGTCCTGCCCGCCGCCCCCCCGGTCCCGGAGACTGTGGAGGACACCGGGCTGTCGCGGGAGGCGATCGCAGACCTGCTCCTCAAGATCCTCTACGTGCAGGGCGCACGCAGCGGCCAGCAGGTCGTGGACTTCATCCGCCTGCCCTTCCCTCTCGTGGACGAGCGGCTGCTCGAGCTCCAGCAGGCGCGGCTCGTCGAGGTGCGGTCGGCGCGCGGGGCCGGGCGCGGTGGCTACATCTTCGACCTCACGGGCAGCGGCCGGGAGCGGGCGCGCGAGGCTATGACGGCGAGCCACTACGTCGGCGCAGCCCCGGTCCCGCTGGAGCAGTATCGGGCGTGGGTCGACCGTCAGTCGATTCGCAAGGTGCACGTGACGCGCGAGCGGATGGAGGCGGCGTTCGCCGGCATGGTGCTCGCCCCGGAGACGCTCGAGATGCTCGGGCCGGCCGTCAACTCGGCGAAGTCGCTGTTTCTGTATGGGGAGCCGGGTAACGGCAAGAGCCGGATCGCCGAGACGCTGGCCCAACTGCTCGGGGGCGCGCTGTACCTGCCGTACGCCGTCGATATCGATGGGGAGATCATGGTGGTCTACGACCCCGTCTATCACAGCCCCGTCCCGGACCCGGCGGAGTCGGGGCCGGAGGGCGGCGATGAGCCGACCTGGCTGCGCGCGATCCCCGAGCACGACCGGCGCTTCGCTTACGTCACCCGCCCGGTGGTCATCACGGGCGGCGAGCTCACTCTGGAACAGCTCGACCTGCAGTACGACACGTTCACGAAGTTGTATCAGGCGCCGTTTCAGGTGAAGGCGAACGGCGGGGTGTTGATCATCGACGATTTCGGCCGGCAGCGCGTGCCGCCGCGCGAGCTCTTGAACCGCTGGATCGTCCCGCTCGAAAAGCGCATCGACTTTCTGACGCTGCACACGGGGAGCAAGTTTCCGATGCCGTTCGACTGCCTGCTCGTCTTGGGCACCAACCTGAGCCCCGGCGATCTCGTGGAGGAAGCGTTCCTCCGGCGGATCCACTACAAGCTACGCGTCCCCGGCCCGACGCGGAGGCAGTACGAGGAGATCTTCCGCCGCTGCTGCGCCGAGCGCGGGATCGGCTACGAGCCCCGGGCCGTCGAGCAGATCTACCGCGACTACTACGAGCGGAGCGGTATCGCCCCGCGGGGCTGTCACCCGCGGGACATCCTCGATCACGTCTGCGACCTCGCCCGCTACCGGCAGGAGGCGGCGACGCTCGCGCGCGACCTCCTCGAGCGGTCCTGCAGCTCGTATTTCCTCGACCTGTCCGAGCGACGCGAGCCTCGGAGCACCCCTGCCGGAGAGACGGAGGAGTCATGAACGAGCGTGGTGTGACACAAGAAGGGATGCCCGACGCGAGCGGAGCGCTGCTCGAGCGGCTCGAGCGCCTGGAGCGCGACAACGAGCGGCTGCGGCGCGTGGGCTGGAGGCTCGTCCTCGGCCTCGGGCTGCTGCTCGGGGTCGCGACCGCGGCCGGAGTCGGGTCCGTGCTCCGACGTCGCCCCGCCGCCGCTGGCGTGGTCGAGGCTTCGAGCCTTGTGCTGCGCGACGCGCAGGGCCGGGCGCGCGTGTTGCTCGGCATGACGCCGGAAGGAGCCGCGCAGATCGCGCTCCACGACGAGAAGGGCCGCGCGCGGCTGCGGTTCTCCGTGCTCGAGGACGGCTCGCCCGGCCTCGCGCTCGTGGACGGGGAGGGCCGGCCGCGGGCCGCCCTCGGGTTGCTGCCGGACGAGACCATCAGCCTGGTGTTTGCGGACCGCGAGGGCAGGAGCCGGGCGGTGCTCGGGCTCACGGCGCAGCAGGCGACGAGCCTCGTGTTCGTCAACGCCGACGGCGTCACCCAGGCCGCACTGGGCGTCGGCACCGACGGGCAGCCGGCCCTGACGATCGTCGAGCCCTAGCCCGCCGGCTCCGTTTGTCACCGGAGGTGCAGGCGGCTAGGATTCCCGCCGGCCCTCATGACCGCACCGATCCTGGCCCTCGACAGCGTGACCAAGCGCTTCGCGGGCCACACCGCCGTCGACCGCTTGTCGCTCGCCGTGCCGGAAGGCGTGATTTTCGGGCTGCTCGGCCCCAACGGCGCCGGCAAGACGACGTCCATTCGCATGATCCTGGACATCATCGAGCCGGACGAGGGCGGCGTGCGGTTGTTCGGCGGGCCCGGCGCAGGCCGAGCGCACTCGGCGCGCATCGGCTACCTCCCCGAAGAGCGCGGCCTGTACCGCAAGATGCGCGTGCTGGACGTGCTCGTGTTCCTGGCGGAGATGAAGGGCGTCGAGCGGCGAGCCGCGCGGCACAAGGCGCTCACGTGGCTCGAGCGGCTCGGGCTCGCCGCCTGGCGGCTGCGGCGCGTCGACGAGCTGTCGAGAGGGATGCAGCAGAAGGTCCAGTTCATCTCCACCATCCTGCACGAGCCCGAGCTCGTGCTCCTGGACGAGCCGTTCGCGGGACTCGATCCGGTCAATGCGCAGATCGTGAAAGACAGCGTGCTGGAGCTGCACCGCGCGGGCGTCACGATCCTCTTGTCGACCCACATCATGGAGCAGGCCGAGAAGCTGTGCGACGAGCTGTGTATCGTCGCCGGCGGCCGGAAGCTCGTGGACGGAACCTTGAGCGACATCAAGCGCACGCATGGCGGCCGTCATCTCGTCATCGGGTTGGACGACGGTGCCGGCGGGGCGCCCGCCGTCTTCGCGGACCGCGGGCTGGTGACCAAGGTCGACGACTACGGCCACTACGCCGAGCTGGAGCTCGCGCCGGGCGCCGACGCGCAGCGGGTCCTCCAGGCCCTGGTCGCCTCGGGGGCGCGGCTCTCGAAGTTCGAGGTGCAGGAGGCGTCCCTCAACAAGATCTTCATCGACCTCGTCGGCACGGACGCCGCACGGGCGGAGGCGCGGCCTTGATTGCGTAAGTTCTGGGCGGTGGTGCGGCGCGAGTTCGTCGAGCGGGTCCGGAGCAAGTGGTTCTGGCTCTCGGCGGTCCTCGGGCCGCTGGTCGTCGCCGCGATCCTCATCATCCCGCTCCGCCTCGCGGCCTCCGGCGGCGCCAAGCGCATCGCGGTGGTCGACGGTTCGACGGGGGCGTTCGGGCGGCGCGTGGCGGACTCGCTCGCGCGGGGCGGGGCGTTCCGGGTCGTCGCCCGCCAGCCCACGCGCACGGGATTGCTCGACTCGCTGACGCGCGAAGTCGGCGCCAAGCGGCTCGACGGCTTTCTCATCGTCACCGACGCGACGGTGGAGACCGGCGCGGCCGAGTACCGTGCGTCGAACGTCTCCTCATTGCGGGACATCGAGGAGTTACGCCGCGTGCTGGGGCTCCTCGCCGTGAACGGGCGGCTCGAGCGCGCGGGCGTGGACCCCGGCACCGTGCGCCGGGCGCAGCTCCGGATAAACCTCCAGACCAAGAAGATCTCGGGCTCCCGCACCACCGGGGAGAGCGCGGCCGAATCGTTCTGGCTCGCCTACCTCATGTCGATGGTGCTGTTCGTCGTGATCGCGGTGTACGGCGTGAACGTGATGAGCTCGGTGCTGGAGGAGAAGACGACCCGCATGGTCGAGGTCCTGGTCTCGTCACTCGCGCCCTTCCAGCTGATGTTCGGGAAGGTCGTGGGCGTTGGGGCCGTGTCCATCTTCCAGTTCGCGATCTGGGCCGTGGGCGGGCGGCTCGTGCTCACGCACCGCGCCGCGCTCGTCGGGAGCCTCACAGCGGCTGAGCCGCAGATGGCGTTCCAGCTGCCGCACGTCCCCGCGAGCACCGCCGCGATCCTCGTCGCGTACTTCCTGGGCGGGTTCTTCCTGTACTCCGCCATGTTCGCGGCCGTTGGTGCGATGGCGTCCAACGAGCAGGAGGCGCGCCAGGCGCAGCAGCCGGTGATGTTCCTGCTGATGATCGCGTACCTGTCCGTGTTCGCGCTGGCGAACAGTCCCGGCTCGACGTACGCGGTGGCCCTGTCCCTGATTCCGTTCACGGCGCCGATCGCGATGCCGGTCCGGTGGGCGGCGGGAAGTCTGGGGGCGAGAGAGCTGGTCGAGTCCCTCGGGCTGCTCGCTCTAGGGATCGTGGTGGTCACCTGGATCGCGGCGAGGATATACCGGGTTGGGATCTTGATGACCGGGAAGCGGCCGAACCTGAAGGAGCTGGCGCGCTGGATCCGGGCATAGACATTCACCGAGACGCCCAGACGGCGAGGTAGACGCCGAGTCGCCGAGGCGCTCAGTGGATGCGAGACCTGAGCGGAAGACCGCGGAAGACCAAGGAAAGACACCTCAAGCATCTCCCTCGACGTCGCGATGCCTGAGCCGGTATAATTCTGGATGGGTATCGACTACGATGTGATAGTCGTAGGCGCCGGCCACGCCGGCTCCGAGGCCGCCGTGATGGCCGCCCGCCTCGGCGCCCGCACGCTGCTCCTCACCTCCAACCTCGACACCATCGGCCACATGAGCTGCAATCCGGCGATCGGCGGGATCGCCAAGGGCACGGTGGTGCGCGAGATCGACGCGCTGGGCGGCATCATGGGTCGCGCCTGCGACCGCGCCACGATCCAGTTCCGGATGCTCAATCGCTCCAAGGGACCTGCCGTCTGGGCGCCACGCGCGCAGTGCGACCGCACCCTGTACCGTCGCGCCGTGCGGGGGTTGCTTGAGGGGTTCACGTCCCTCGAGCTGACGCAAGGCATGGTGACGCGCCTGCTCGTGGACGGTGCCCGGGCGGGCGGCGTGGAGACGGCTGACGGCCGCCGTTTCACGGCGCGCGCGGTCGTCCTCACGGCCGGGACGTTTCTCCGCGGCCGCATCCACGTCGGAACCGGCACGCGGATCCCCGCAGGTCGCGCCGGCGATCAGCCTGCCGTCGAGATCGCGCAACACATTGAATCACTTGGCCTTACGGTGTCACGCTTCAAGACCGGAACCCCGCCGCGCGTGGACGGTCGCACGGTCGACTGGTCCAAGGTCGAGCGGCAGGACGGGGACGGCGCGAACTTCCGCTTTTCCTTCTATGAGCGAGTCGCACCGCCACGCCAGGTGCCGTGCTGGATCACTTGGGCGGGCGAGGCAGCGAAAGAGATCGTCCGCCGGCATCTGAACGAGTCGGCCCTGTACGGCGGTGCGATCAGCGCGCGGGGCCCACGCTACTGCCCGTCGGTCGAGGACAAGATCGTCAAATTCCCCGACGCGAAGCGCCATCAGGTATTCTTGGAGCCCGAGGGGCTCGACACCCACGAGCTGTACCTCAACGGGCTCTCGACTTCCCTGCCCGTCCAGGTCCAGCTCGAGCTCGTGCACTCGGTCCCGGGGCTCGAGCGGGCCAAGCTGACCCGTCCCGGGTACGCCATCGAATACGACTACTACCCGCCCACCCAGCTCACGCCCTGGCTCGAGACCAAGGCGATCGAGCTGCTGTTCTTCGCCGGTCAGATCAACGGCACCACGGGCTACGAAGAAGCGGGGGGCCAAGGAGTGGCAGCGGGCATCAGCGCGGTGCGCCGTCTCCGTGGAGAGGAGCCCGTGGTCTTCGGCCGCGACGACGCCTACATCGGGGTCCTGGTCGACGACCTCGTGACCCGCGGCGTGGACGAGCCGTACCGGCTGTTCACGTCGCGCTCGGAGTTCCGGTTGCTGCTCCGTCAGGACAACGCGCTGCGGCGCCTGGTGCCGCTCGGCGAGCGGCTCGGCCTGCTCACTGCCGAGGAGCTGCGGATCGCCGAGGGGCGGCTGCGCCAGGAAGAGGAATTGCTGGCGCTGGCCCGGGCGACCACGATCACGCCGCATGCGGCAGCGCCAGTGCTCGCGCCGACCGGGACCTGCCTGGCCGAACCCGAGCGCGTGGCGAGCGTGACGCGCCGGCCCGGAGTATCGCTGCGGGCGCTGCTCGAGGCGGCGGGCGTCGAGGTCGGCTGCGACGATGAGGTCGTCGCGAGCGCGGAGATCGAGCTCAAGTACGACGGCTACCTGGCGCGCGAGCGCGAAGCGGCGAGCCGGCTCGCCGAGCTGGCTTCGTTCGCCCTGCCGGCCGACCTGCCGTACCTCAACCTGAAGAGTCTCGCGACGGAGGCGCGACAGAAGCTCGACGGCATTCGCCCCACTTCCCTCGCCCAGGCCGCGCGGATTCCGGGGGTCTCGCCCAGCGACCTGCACAACCTGGTGGTCGAGACGGCGCGCTGGCGCCGTCGGGTAGCGTAAGTCGCGCCGTTCCATGGGCGTTTCGTGTGCGCCAGCGTGTTTCACGTGAAACTTTGCAGACGGGTTTCACGTGAAACGAACTCTTTACCGGCCCTGCACCGGGTCGTATATTTGACGCCTTGCGAGGATCTATAGCATATCACATTGCGATGTAATAGCTTAAGCAATGTCCCGCGTCATCGCCATCGCTAACCAGAAGGGCGGCGTCGGGAAGACCACGACGGCCGTGAATCTCGCCGCGTCGCTCGCCACGGCGGAGCGCAAGACGCTGCTCGTGGACGCCGATCCCCAGGCGAACTCGACGAGCGGCGTCGGGATCGAGCGCGACCGCATCCGCTACACGCTGTACGACGCGCTGCTCGACGGTCGCGCGCTCGCGGACACGCGGTTCGCGCACGTCCACTTTCCCTATCTCGACGTCGTGCCGGCGACGCAGGATCTGGTCGGCGCCGAGGTGGAGCTGGTGAACAAGCAGGCGCGCGAAACGTTGATGCGGCGCGCGCTGCGGGATCTGCGCGATCACTACCAGTACGTCGTCATCGACTGCCCGCCGTCGCTCGGGCTGCTCACGCTCAACATGCTCACGGCGGCGGACAGCGTGCTCATCCCGATCCAGTGCGAGTACTACGCGCTGGAGGGGCTCTCGCAGCTCCTCAACACCGTGAAGGTGGTGCAGCGCAACTTCAATCCGGCGCTCGGGATCGACGGTGTGCTGCTGACGATGTACGACGCGCGGCTGAACCTCTGCAAGCAGGTGGCGGAAGAAGCGAAGGAGTACTTCGGCTCGCAGATGTTCAGCATGACCATCCCGCGCAACGTGCGGCTCGCCGAGGCGCCCAGCTTCGGCAAGCCGATCCTGCTGTACGACGTACAGTCGGTGGGCGCGAAGACCTACCTGGCGCTCGCGCAGGAGCTGATCCGCCGCGTCGAGCGTCCCGGCGCGGCGTCCCCTGCCCCGCCCGCCGCTCAACCGCTGCCGGAGGTGCCCGCATGACGGACACCATCGCTGGTCGCCGTCGTCTCGGCCGGGGGCTCGAGGCCTTGCTCGGCCCCACGCGCGAAGAAGCCGAGCGCGAAGGGAGTCTCGTCGAGCTGCCGATCGCCGCCATTCGCGCGAACCCGTTCCAGCCGCGCCGGGACTTGGATCCGGCGGCCCTGGAGGAGCTGAAGGCGTCGATCCTGAAGGCGGGACTGCTGCAACCCATCGTGGTGCGGGCCGCCCGCGGCGACGGAGGATTCGAGCTCATCGCCGGCGAGCGGCGGCTGCGCGCCTGCCAGGCGCTCGGCTGGGAGCGCATCCCCGCGGTCAAGCGCGAGGTCGATGATCGCACTGCCCTGACGCTCGCGCTGATCGAGAACTTGCAGCGCGACGACCTGTCTTCCGTGGACGAGGCGCGGGGCTACGAGCGGCTGATCGCGGAGTTCAGCCTCACGCAGCAGGACGTGGCCGACGCCGTGGGCCGCGACCGCTCCACGGTGGCGAACGCGCTGCGGCTGTTGAAGCTTCCGGCTGCCGTGCTCGCGCTGCTGCACGAGGGCCGGCTGTCGGTGGGCCACGCGCGCGCGCTGCTCGGGCTGGAGGACGCGCGGGCCGCGACGACGCTCGCCAAGGAGGCGGTTGACCTCGGGCTGTCGGTGCGCGACATCGAAGACCGCGTGCGCGGCGGGCGGGCGCCGGTGCGCCGGCCGCGACTCAAGAAAGGAATGGGGCAGGCACCCGAGGTGCGGCGCATTGAGGATGCGCTGCGCCGGCGGCTGGGCACCGACGTGCGCGTTACCCTGCGCGCCAAGGGCAAGGGGCAGATCCATCTCAACTTCTACTCCAACGAAGACCTCGCGCGGCTCCTCGAGCTGATCCTCGGCGCGCCGTTCGACGGATGAAGAGGGCCCGCGGCGTCACCATCGTCGTCCATCCGGACGGCGATTTGAATTCGCGGCAATTCAAGGTCCCGTGGTGGGTCTTCGAAGCGGCCAAGTGGGGCGGCCCGGCCTTGGGCGTGCTGCTGCTGTTCTTCGTCGTCTTCTCCGCCCAGATCACCAAGGAGGCCGCTCGCGCGCAGGTGCTGGATCGCGAGGTCGCCCGCCTCAAGGAGGAGAATGGCCGCGTCCAGCAGCTCGCGGCGGCGTTGAACCACGCGGAGGCAAACTACCAGGAGCTGCGCCAGTTGCTCGGCGTGAAGGCGCCGCCCGAGAAAGTCGTCGTGACAGCGGACTTGCTGCGCGCGGTGCCGGTCCGCGCCCGCGCGCCCGGCGGGCCGCCGCGGTTCGCGGGGGACTCCGCCACGCCGCTCGTCTGGCCGCTCGACGTGGCGGGCTTCGTCACCCGCGGGCAGGTGCGCCCCGGCGATCCGGCCGAGTCGCACCCGGGGCTCGACATCGCCGTCCCGGCGGGCACGCCGGTCCGCGCCGCCGGCGGCGGGCTGGTGGCGCAGGCCCGCACGGATCCCGCCTACGGGTTGTTCGTGCTCTTGCGGCACGGCGGCGGGTATGAGACGATGTACGGACACGCGTCCCGCCTGCTGGTGCAGGAGGGTGACTCGGTGCAGGCGGGGCAGGTGATCGCGCTCTCCGGCAGCTCGGGGCGATCCACCGCGCCGCACCTCCATTTCGAAATCCGTCGCGAGGGCAGGTCGCTCGATCCCCTCACGGTCGTGAGACAGGAGAACTGATCATGGCGATCTTCACCGAGAAGGGACACAGCGCTCCGGAATCCGAAGCTGGCCTGTCGATCATCGGGCCCGGCATGCGGGTCGTCGGAGACATCAACGCCGACGGGGTGGTGAAGATTGAGGGCACCGTGGTCGGCACCGTGCGAGCCGGCCGCCAGGTGCTCGTCGGCAAGGGCGGGGAAGTGGAGGGGGACGTGATCGCCCGCGAAGCCATCATCGGCGGCGAAGTGCGGGGCAGCATCCGCGCGGACGAGCGGGTCGAGATCCAGGCCACGAGCGTGATCCACGGGGACATCGCCGCGAAGCGGCTCCTCGTGCAGGAGGGCGGCGAAATCAACGGCGTGGTGCGAATGGGGGAGGCTGCGGTCGAGGCCGAGCCGGTCGAAAAGGCGGGGGCGGGCACGGGAGCAGAGCGGTCCTACTGATCAAAGTCAGGATATCCACACGCCCGTACTTTTGGCGTGTGGATATTTTATCTCACGTTGTGGCAATTAGTTAAGCAGATTTGCCATGTGGGAATCTCGTGTCACTGTCTCGAAGCTGGTGCGTTAATGTCTATATACTGTCGCTATCCGTAATGCACCTGGCCGACTTGGTCGACTATCTCGACGGGTATTTGCGGGTGCGTGAGGTGCCCGACGCGCCCGAGGCTCTCAACGGGCTCCAAGTGGCGAACGCCGGCGCGGTCACGCGCACCGGCGCCGCGGTGGACCTGTGCGAGGTGACGGTGCGGCTGGCGGCGGAGCAGGGGGCGGACCTGCTGCTGGTGCACCACGGGCTCTTCTGGGGCGGACCGAAACGGCTCACCGGGCCCGCCTATCGGCGGGTGGCGGGACTCGTCCGCGGCAACATCGCGCTCTACAGCGCGCATCTCCCACTCGACCTGCATCCGGAGGTTGGCAACAACGTGGTGCTCGCGCGCCTGCTGGGCGTCGCCGTGCGCGGCGAGTTCGGTGAGGAGTACGGCGTGCGGATCGGTGTGTGGGGAGAGCTGGACGTGTCGCGCGCGATGCTGGAGCAGCAGATCGCCGCGGTGTTGGGCGCGGCGCCGCGCGCCATGGCGTTCGGCCCGGAGCGGGTGCGGCGCGTGGGCATCGTGACGGGCGGTGCGGGCTCCATGATTCCGCAGGCTCGGGCGGCGGGGCTCGACACCTACATCACCGGCGAGGGCGCGCACCACACGTTCTTCGCCGCCGAGGAGTTGGGCCTGAACGTCTTCTACGCCGGGCACTACGCCACGGAGACGGTCGGGGTCAAGGCGCTTGCCGAACACTTGCACGCGAAGTTCGGGCTCCCCTGGACGTTCCTCGACCATCCCACCGGCCTGTGACCGCGCGGCACGTGCTCGCCGTGCTGGCGCTCGCGGAGCTGTGCGCGATGGCTCCGTGGTTCAGCGCCTCGGCCGTAGCGCCCACGCTGTCCCATTTGTGGACGCTCGGCTCGGGCGGCGCGGCTTGGCTCACGATCTCGGTGCAGCTCGGCTTCGTGGTCGGCGCGCTCGTCTCCGCCATGCTCACGCTCAGCGACCGCTGGTCGGCCCGCCGGCTCGTGGCGGGATCGGCCGCGCTGGCGGCGGTCGCGACGCTGGGCGTCGCGGTCGCGCCCAACCCCAGGGTCGGGGTTGCGTTCCGGATGCTGACCGGGGCGGCGCTCGCGGGCGTGTATCCGCCCGGGATGAAGATCGTGGCGGGATGGTTCCGCGAGGGGCGAGGCTGGGCGATCGGGATCCTCGTCGGCGCGCTGACACTCGGCTCGGCGGTTCCGCACCTCGTGCGATGGGCTGTGCCCACCGAGCACTGGCGCCCGGTGCTCGCCGTCGCCGCCGCATCCGCGCTCGCGGGGGGACTGCTCGTGCTCCTCGTGCCGCACGACGGGCCGTTCGCCGCCCCGGCACCGAAGTTCTCTTGGGGCGCGGCGCCACGCATTCTCGGAAACCGCGCGATGTCGCTCGCGAACCTCGGCTACCTCGGTCACATGTGGGAGTTGTACGCCATGTGGACCTGGATGGCGGTGTTCGTCGCCGAGAGCGAGCGCGCCCGCACGGGCGGCGACCCGCTCAGCGCCGGTTTGCCAGCCCTGGTGACGTTTGCCGTGGTGGGGAGCGGCGCGATCGGCTGCTGGCTCGGCGGGAGGTACGCCGACCGCTGGGGACGCACCTTGATCACGAGCGCCGCCATGGCGGTCTCGGGGGCGTGCTCGGCAGCGGTCGGGATGCTGTTCGGCCGGCCGCTCGTGGTGCTGCTTCCGGCGCTCCTCGTTTGGGGCGTGACCGTGGTCGCGGACTCGGCCCAATTCTCGGCCGCCGTGAGTGAGCTGGCGCCACGCGACCTCGTCGGCACGGCACTCACGCTACAGACCAGCCTCGGCTTCCTGCTCACCTGCCTGACGATCTATCTGCTGCCCGCGGTCGCCGCGCGCTTCGGCTGGCGCTGGAGCATGAGCGTGCTGGCGTTGGGGCCGGCGGTGGGCGTGTGGGCGATGCTCGCGCTGCGGCGGCGGCCGGAGGCGGCAGCGCTCGCCGGCGGGCGGCGCTAGTACCTCACCCCCTGGCCCCCTCTCCACGTTGTGGAGAGGGGGAACGTGGCGGGGGTTTAGGGGACCACAAACATCCCTGTCTCGCCCCCGTAATCGTCCGCCGTCCGGGTCGCGCCCACCGGCACGATCCACGGTCCCCGGCCGAGCCTCGCGTTGATCCGGTGCACGCCGCGCGCGATCGGTAGCAGAGCCTCCCAGCGCGACGAATCCACGCGGCGCAGCGCGACCGGCCGCCAGTCGGTGAAGTCGCCGGCGAGTTCGACGGAAGTCGCTTGGGGAGCCAGAATCACGAACCGGACCACCCCGTCCGATTCGGGGTGAATCTCGAGCCACGCCGCGGCCCGTTCATCGGACGAGGACGAGTAGGACCCGCCAGCCGCGTGAACCGGGACGGGAGCGGGCGGCGAGGCTGGTCGGCGCGCGAGCAGCGAGCGCAGCCGAAGGCCCGCGGTGAAGTAGCGCCCCGAGATGCTGCCGCGAATGGGATCGGTGGGATAGCGTCCGCCCGCCAGGACGAGCGCGGCCCGCTCGCTCAGGTCGAAGACGGCGCTGGCTTCGCCGAACACCCCGCGACCGCCGCCCCGGCTCCAGAGCCGGGCGGCAAGCGCGCCCTCGAGCTCGAGCCGGCCGCGCCGGCCCCGGGCGAGCGCCCCGACGTCGCTGTAGACGGTGTCGCCCACTCGCGTGCGCGACGTCGAGAGCGTCAGCGTCGCGCTGTCCCGCCTGGTCCACAGCCCGGCGGCGACCGCGGCGGCGGGGCGGGGCGCCCGCCCGAACGAGGTGCGACCCGCGCTGCCGTCGATCCAGACGGAGCCCCGTCCCGCGAGGAAGTGCACCCGCACGCCGCCGAGCGCGTGCCAGAAGCTCGCGAAGTCGGCGTACCGGCTCCCGCCCGCCGTCGCCCAGAACTCGCCCCGCCACCGCCCCGTGGCGTGAGTGAACGCGGACCCTGCCAGGCCGGCGTGCATGCTCGTGTTGCCGCTCTCGAAGACGAGGTACCCGCCGCGCGCGCTCAGGGTGCTCCGGGGACGCTTGAGAACGAAGGCGGAACTGAGGGAGGCGGCGCCGGCCGGCAGGAAGCCGTCATAGCGCACGGTGGAAACGCCCAGGTCGGCGGTTCCCGCGACCTGGGCGGAGAGGGCGCGCGCCGCGACCACCGCGTAGACCGCCCCGCGCAGGGCGGCCCACCGGGGCCGCCGGGCGGTCACGGGCAGGCGAGCACGCTATGGTCTCCGCGGCTGCTGCGACGGATTGGCGCCCCTGTCGGCACCCTGGGTGATCGAGCTGAGCCGCACGGCCGCGGCGGCCGCGGGGGGCGCGCCGAGCGCGATGTCTCGCTCGACCGCGCGTCGAAACTCTACGAGGTCGGCGTCCCCAGTGGTCCGGGCGAGCGTGAGGATCGCCGCCCCCGCGGAGTCCACCGGCACGCCGCCCGCAACCAAGTCGGCGAGCACGGCGAGGGGAACCGTCAGCGGCGGGCGGCGGGCAGTGTGCAGCCGGGTGAGGATCGCCGGGGGCACGCCGGCGCGGAGCGCCGCGGCGCCGGCTTCGAGCTCGGGCGCCGAGGCTTTGGGGCCGAGGGCGTCGCGCGCACTGCCCAAGTCCACGGCGAGCCGCCTCACGGCGGCCACGACGCGCTCGGGAGGCGCGCCTTTGGTCGCTCCCTCGAGCGCGCGCTGCATCAGCGGCTCGGCGGGCAGCCCCGCCGTGCGCGCCGAATCGAGCAGCGCCACCACGGATGCCCGTGCGCCGGGATCGAGGCGCGCGAGCCGGGGATCCTGTGCCGCGGCTCGCGGGGCGAGCGTCGCGACCGCGAGAGCCGCCGCCCACGCCGGGGGGAGCAGGCGCATGTTCACAAGCCTCCCACCGTGACCACCGAGCTCGGTGCCCCGAACTCGTCATCCCGGGCGGCCGGCGCTGCGGGATCGGCGAGCCATTGGGCGCCGTTCACGAGGAACGCGTACCGGTAGCGCCCGGGGGAGAGCGGCACGACCACGGTCCACACGGTGCCGTCGGCGCGCAGGGCGCGCATCGGCGTGCGTGCCGTGTCCCAGTCGTTGAAGTCCCCGACGAGCGACACGGTGGCGGCACGCGGGGCGACGAGCACGAACTGGAACTCACGGGGCGCGCTCGCCGGCGGCCTGCCGAGCCACCGCGCGGGCAGCACGACGAGCAGGGCCACTCCGGCGGCGATCGCCAGGCCGGCCAGCGGCGAGACTGGGACGTGCCGCGGGCGCGTCAGCCAGCGCCACGCCACGGCGGCCGGGCCCCGGCGGGCAGCCAGCCCTGCGATCTCCTGCATGACCCGCCCGTCGAGCGCGGGATCCATCTGCAGCGGCCGGCGCAGGTACTGCACGATGCGCTCGACCACGTCTTCCTGCTGCTCAAACATGCTCCGCCTCTTTGAGAATCGCCTGCAGCCGCTCCCGCGCGCGCTTCACCCGCATCTTCAGCGCGGAGACGCCCGCGCCGGTGAGCCGGGTCATCTCCTCGTACTCGAGGTCCTCCACAAACTTGAGCAGGAAGGCCTCGCGGTACTCCGGGGCGAGTCGCGCGAGCGCGCGTCGGACGACGTCCTCGAACTCCGACCGCTCGGCGAGAGTCGGCCCGGGTGCGCCGTTGAGCGCGCCTTCGTCGCGCACGAACAGGCGCGCGCGTCGGGCGGCGCGCGCGCCCGCGGTGCGGCACCGGTTGACCAGGATGCCGTACAGCCACGCGCCGAACCGCTCGGGATCGTTGCAGCGGGCGAGCGAGCTGTAGCCCCGCACGAAGGCGTCTTGCAGCGCCTCCTCCGCGTCCTCCCGATTCCCCAGCATGTGCATCGCGTACCGGCCCAGCCGGTCGCGGTACCGCGCGACGAGCGCGCCGTAGGCGCCGGTGTCGCCGCTCATCACACGACGCACCAGTTCCGCGTCGCCCGCCCCCATGTGCTGTATACCCATCGAAGACGCCCCGACGTCACAGTACCCCGCTGCCGGCGGTTTTGTGACGCCGCGCGGGTGGGGCAGGGTATCCCTCGACGAAGCCGTCTCCCAACGAGTCCTCGGAGGAGGGAACGAATGTCGAGAGGCATCCTGTCCGCGCTTGCCGCCGCCGCCCTGCTCGGAGGGGGCGCGTGCTATCAGGACGACACGATCCCCGCTGCGCCGCAGAGCGGCAAACCCCTCGCGAAGGTGCTGCTCACCGACGCGCCGTTTCCCTACGACTCGGTCGCGAGCGTGAACGTATACGTCGTCCGGATCGAGGCGAACGCGCTCGCTGACACGAGCGGTGGCGGGGCGTGGGTGCTCATCGCCGAGCCCGGGAGGAGCTTCAACCTCCTGACACTCCGGCAGGGCACGACCGCCTTCGTCGGCGAAGGGGAGGTGTCGGCGGGCCAGTACCGCGCCCTCAAGATGACGATCGACACGAGCCTGTCCTCCATCCGTTGGAAGGACGGGAGCAAGGCCACGGTCAACTGGCAGAACTGGTCCGGATCGAATGAGCAGCCGCTGTATGCCCTGGTCCAATATCCTTTGAACGTCCCGACCGACGGGGCGGAGATCGTGATCGATTTCGACGTCGGCCAGAGCTTCCTGTACGACTTTTTCGGGACGAAGGACTTTTTGTTCATGCCTCGGTTCCGCGCGGTCAACTCGGCGGCGACGGGGACGATTTCAGGCACGGTGGCGAGCGACTACACCGGGGCGATCGGGACCGTTCCGAACGCAAGCGTCGCGGTCTACGTCGGCGATCCGAACCAGCCGCCGTCGACGTGGTCCTTGGTGGCGACTGCCCGAACCGACTCGGGCGGGGCGCTCGCGGGATACTACAAGGTGGCCTTCCTGCCGGCCGGGACGTACATCGTGCGCGCCGAACAGCCCGACAACCCGCTTGTCGGCCCGGCCGTCGCCAGAAACGTGCGGGTGGTTGCCGGCGACGTGACGAGCCCTGTGCTGTTTCTCCCCAGGACGGCGCCGGGCGGTGGCCCCTTCCTGCGCATTTGGCCCCGCGACAACCCGTCCGTCGGGGCGGGCGGGTCGCTCTTCCTGCGAGCCGCCGTCGCCGACTCGAACGGCGATCCCGTCCCGGACGCGACGGTGACCTGGACGAGCAGCGACACCGCCGTCGCGACGGTCCGGTCGGGAGACTCGAGCTCCACCGGTGGACCGGACCCGTCGGGGGTCGTCACAGGCCGCCGCGACGGATTCGCCACGATCACCGCGACGAGCGGCGGGCTTAGCGACACGCTCACGGTCCACATCTTCCCGGGCGAGCTCCCGCCCCCGGGCTCGGCGGCCACGGTCGCAGTCGTGCCGGATAACGCGAGTCTGGGCGTCGGGGACAGCGTCTACTTCCGGGCAGAGGTGCGTGACTCGGCCGGGAACCTGCTGTCCGACCATCCTGTATCCTGGTTCACGACGGACAGCCTCGTGATCAACGTCTACCCGTTTGGCTCACAAGCGCTGGTGCGGCCGCGCGCGGCGGGGAGCGTGTTCTTGCGCGCCACCAGCGATGGCAAGGTTGGCCAGGCAGCGATCACCGTCCACTGACGCCGGACTCGTCCAGTCGGGCGGCAGGCCGTGGCAGTCACGCGGCCTGCCGCTTAGCTTTTCCGGCCCGTGCCTCCCCCCCATCACCGCCCCGGCGGCGGCTTCCGCAACCCGTGGATCGGCGCAGGGGCCCCGGCCTTGGGCGGCTTGCTGAAGTGGATGCTGGTGCACCGCACGACCCGGCCGCGGCCGCGGGATCCCCCGCCGTCGCGATTCCCCCGTCTGCAACCGCTGTTCGCCGTGCCACGGGCCGCGCCGGACCGTCTCATCGTGACCTGGGTCGGACACTCGAGCTTCCTGATTCAGGTCGGCGGGCTGAATGTGGTGACGGATCCGATGTGGAGCGTCCGGGCGTCGCCGCTCTCGTTCGTGGGCCCGAGACGCTGGGTACCGCCCGGGATCGACTTCGCCGAGCTGCCGCCGATCGACCTGGTGCTGCTGTCGCACAATCACTACGACCACCTCGACAATCGGACGGTGCGCCGGCTCTCGGCGGGTCACCCCCGGGCGACGTGGCTCGTGCCGCTCGGCCTCGCGGGCTTCGTCCGCCGGCGCGGTGCGCGAGACGTCAGCGAGCACGACTGGTGGCAGGAGACCCGGGTGCACGGGGCGCTCGTGGCCTGCACGCCGGCGCAGCACTTCAGCTCCCGGAGCATCGGGGACCGCGGCGCCACGCTGTGGTGCGGCTGGGCGGTCATCACGGAGACGCACCGCGTGTTCTTCGCGGGGGACACCGCGTACCATCCCGAGTTCGCGCGCATCGCGGAGCGCTTCGGGCCGTTCGACCTGGCCCTGCTGCCGATCGGGGGCTACGAGCCGCGCTGGTTCATGCGGGCCGTGCACATGAATCCCGAGGAGGCGGTGCGCGCCTTCCGCGACCTGGGCGGCAGCCGGACCGTCATGGTGCCCATGCACTGGGGCACCTTCAAGCTCACCGACGAGGCGATGGACGAGCCGCCCGTGCGGGCGCACGCCGCCTGGCGGGAGGCGGGACTTCCCGTCGAGCGCTTCTGGCTGCTCGCCCACGGGGAATCCCGCGGGCTCGAGTAGAGATCGTTGCCGAACCCGCGGTGCATCTGGCGCGGTCCCCCCATCGTCGATCCGTACTGGACCGGCGCGACGTCACCCCGTACTTTCGGCGGTCTCCACTCGTCACGTTGCGGAGGAAGCGTGCGTCGCACTGCGCTCGTGGGGCTGTCCTGTCTCTTGTGCGCGGGCTGTGCCCGTGCTCCGCGGCCTTCGCTCATGGGCCCTTCGTCCCGGCCCGTGATGCTGCCTCCGCAGCTCGTGCGCGAGACCGTACCCCGCACGACCGAAGAGTGGCGGGACGCCGGCCGGGAAGCGGCTTCGCTGTTGTCGCAGTACCTCGCGATCAACACCACGAATCCGCCGGGCAACGAGATCAAGGCCGCGGAGTGGCTCAAGGCCGTGCTCGGGCGCGAGGGGATCGAGGCCCAGATTTTCGAGCCCCGATCCGGCAAGGCGAACCTGTACGCCCGCGTGAAGGGGGACGGGACTGCGCGCCCGCTCATCTTCCTGAGCCACATGGACGTGGTGCTCGCGAGCCCGGAGTACTGGAAGGTCGACCCCTTCGCCGGGGTGACGCAGGACGGCTACGTCTGGGGGCGTGGCGCGCTCGACATGAAGGGCGAGGCAGTCGCGCAGCTTATGACGCTCCTCATCCTGCAGCGCGCGGGGGTGCCGCTCAAGCGGGACATTATCTTCCTCGCGACCTCGGACGAGGAGATCGGCGCCGGCGTGGGCGCGGGGTGGTTCGTCGAGCACCATCCTGATCTCGTGCGGGACGCCGAGTTCCTGATCAACGAGGGCGGCACGATCCGCACCGACGCGAGCGGGCGGATCGAGTACTACGGCGTCGGCACGACGGAGAAGTCGCCCTTCTGGCTCGACGTGACCGCGAAGGGGACGCCCGGCCACGGCTCGCGCCCGACGCCCGACAACCCGGTGCACCGGCTGGTGCGGGCGCTCTCCCGGATCGTCAGCTACCAGACGCCGCTCGTCGTGACGCCGGTGGTGGAGCGGTACTTCCGGGACCTCTCGACGATCGAGAGCGACGCGATGCGGCGCGTCTGGCTGGCCGACCTGCGCGCGGCGCTGCGCGACTCGGCGGTGGCGCGCGCCCTCACCTCCGACCTCACCTACAACGCGCTGCTCCGCAACACGATCTCGATCACCGGGCTCGGGGGGAGCGACAAGACCAACGTGATCCCGCCCGTCGCGACGGCGGCGCTCGACGTGCGGCTGCTGCCCGGGCAGGAGCCGGCGGCGTTCCTCGCGGATCTGGTCCGCGTCGTGAACGATACGGCCGTGAGCATCACGCCCCAGGGGCCGAACTGGCCGGCGACCGAGAGCCCGACGGACACGGAGCTGTTCCTGGCGATCGTGGCCGCCGCCCGGGCGCGCGATCCAAAAGCGCTCGTCACCACCCCTCCGCTCACCGGGTTCACGGACAGCCACTACTTCCGGCGGCTGGGGATCGTGAGCTACGGCGTGTCGCCGTTCCCGCTCAGCCAGGCCGAGTCGCGCGGGGTGCACGGCAACGACGAGCGCGTGAGCCTCGACGATTTGACGTTTGGCGTCCGCTTCCTGTACGACGTCGTGTCGCGCATCGTCGTGAGGTGATCGGACCGCTGCTTCATCCCCGGCGCTACCCTCCGGCCCGGGAGCGGCGGACACCCGTTTTCGAGCGGCTCGTCAAAGTCCCCGTCGGGTGGACGATGGAGCGCCTGTGCGCCCCGTTCGCGCGCTGGGACGGGGTGCGACTCGCCACGCCCGAGGTCGCCGTCCCGGTGCCCGACCTGCCTCCGGAATTCGTGGGCTACCGCATCGCGCTCGTCTCCGACCTGCACCACGGCCCGGTCGTGCCGTCCGCGTGGCTCGAGCGGGTGGCGGACCGCGCGGCTGAGCTCGCCCCCGATCTCGTCGCGCTGGGCGGAGATTTCGTGAGTCACGTGCGGAGCGACCTCGACGGGCTGGAGGCGGTGCTCGCGCGGTTTCGGACGCCGGACGGCGTGGTCGCCGTGCTCGGCAACCACGACCACTGGGTCGGGCCTGAAACGGTGGCGGCCGTGGTCGAGCGCGCGGGTGCGACCATGCTCGTGAACCGGCACCGGCTGATCCGCCGCGGCGCTGGGTTGCTCGCGGTGGCGGGCGTGGACGACTTCACGCACGGCGCGACTCGCTTGGACGAGGCCCTCGGGGGCGTTCCGCCGGATGTGCCGCGGGTGCTCGTCTCCCACAACCCGGACTTGATCGAGTACCTGCCGGCTGGGCTGCGCGTGGACGTGATGCTCTCCGGTCACACGCACAACGGACAAATCCACCTGCCGTTCATCGGGCCGCTCACGGTCCCCTCGCAGTTCGGCGGGCGTTATCTTCACGGACTCAAGCGGGTCGGGGAGACGTGGCTGTACGTCTCGGCGGGAGTGGGAACGGCGGCGATCCCGATCCGATGGGGCAATCCGCCGGAGCTGCCGGTGATTCGGCTCGAGTTGGAACGGCACTAGTTGCCGGTCGCGGCCGCCGGCCGCGGTGAAGCGCGCTTCACGTACTTGTCGAACCACTCGATCATCTCCGCCAGCGTGTGCAACACCGACTCCCGCGCCGCGTAGCCGTGCGCTTCGTCGGGCAGCATCACGAGCCGCGCCGTGCCGCCCAGCCCCTTGATGGCGGCGAACAACCGCTCCGACTGGATCGGGAATGTGCCGGAGTTGTTGTCGGCCTCCCCGTGGGTCATCAAGATTGGCTCGTTGATGCTGTCGGCATACACGAACGGCGACATCCGGAGGTACACGGCGCGCCCCTGCCAGAAGGTGCGATCCTCGTTCTGAAAACCGAAGGGCGTGAGCGTGCGGTTGTACGCGCCGCTGCGGGCGATGCCGGCGCGGAACAGGTCCGTGTGGGCGAGCAGGTTGGCGGTCATGAAGGCCCCGTAGCTATGGCCGCCCACGCCGATGCGGTCCGGATCGGCGACGCCGAGGTCGACGACCGCCTTCACGGCGGCCCGCGCGCTCATCGCGAGCTGCTCGACGTAGTGGTCGTTCGCGGTGTCACCGCCGATGATCGGCATCTTCGGGTCGTCGAACACCGCATACCCCTGCGTCAGGAAGAGCAGGTGTGACGGACCGCGGATCTCGTTGAAGCGGTTCGGGGCGGCGGTCACCTGCCCGGCGGCGGTCGCCGAGGCAAACTCGATCGGATACGCCCACATCACGACCGGGAGGCGCGTGCCCGAGCGGTAGCCGGGAGGGAGATACAGCGTCCCGGAGAGCGGGACGCCGTCTTCGCGGGTGTAGGTCACGAGGCGCTTGTCGATCCCGCTGAGCTGCGGGGCGGGGTCCCTGAAGGTGGTGAGGGCGCGGACCGCGCTGCCCTCGCGCACGAAGTAGTTGGGGGGCTCGGCGCGCGACTCGCGCCGCGTGATGAAGCGCCGGCCGGCATCGTCCAGGAGGGCGACGACGGTCTCGTAGTGGATCGTGTCCGCCCGCCATAGCCGCACGGCCTGCTTGGTGCGGAGGTTCACGCGGTCCAGGAAGGGCCGGTCGCCCTCGGGCGACGCCCCCGCGCCGGCCAGAAAGATCCAGTCGCCACTCTTGACCAGCGCGAGGTCCCCGGCCGGCGTCGGGCGCAACAGGGGAGAGCCAGGGTCTCCGTATCGGTCTTCTGCGCTCCGGTCGAAGAGGACGGTCGGCCGCCCGGCTGGATGCGCGGCGTCCACGATCCACGTCCTCGTCCAACGGCGCTCGCGGTCGTACTCGGAGAGCAGGGCGAGCCCTTGCGCGTCCCACTGAATAGCGGCGTACCGCTTGACGAGCCGCGCGAGCTCCATCGGCTCACCGGTGAACGGCGCGGCGAGGGTCAGGACGCGGTCCTGGTGCTCCACCTTGTTGCGCGGATCGCCGCCGTCGAGCGCTTCGGCCCACACCAGCGTCGCCGGCACGCCCGGCCGCCAGCCCACGGCACGCGGTCCCGTCCGCACGCCGCGGATTGGGACGTTCTCGGCGAGCGGGAGCTGTGCCACGCGGCGCACGACCTCGCCGCGGAGGTTCCAGATCTCGATCTCCTTCGGGAAGCGGCCCGCCGGGACGAGGTAGGAGTAGGGGTGGAGCGTGCGGGAAACGAGTAAGAATTCGCCGCCGGGGGCCGGATGCACCTCGTCGAAGATCGCCGGGTGGCCCAGGGGCGCCCGCGCGCCGGTTGCGGCGTCAACGAGCGCAAGCTGCGCGGTGAAGTAGTGGTCGAACAGCTTCTCGTCCTGCGCATTCTTGAGGAGGTCTTCGTAGGTCGGGGCCGGCGCGGCGCGCCCCGTCGTCTCCTGGGTGGTGGGCCCGACCGGGGTCGCCGGTGCCACCGGCGCGGCGCCGCGGCCGTCGGGCACGAAGCGGCACAGGAGTCGGGCGCCGTCGGGCATCCACCGGCAGGGCGGGCCGGCGGTGGCGCTCAGCGCCGGACCGGTGAGCGCGCGGATCTGCCCGGTGGCGGGATCGGCGACCCAGAGGGCAAGCCCCGAGTCACGCGTCTGCACGAAGGCGATCGCCCGGCTGGCAGGCGACCAGCTCACGAACGAGAGCGCGGCCGGCGCCGGCACCGCGACGCGGCGCTCGCTGCCGTCCGCCACGCGCTTCAGGAGCAGGCCCGTGATCGAGCCCGGGAGTTGGGGGCCCGTGGTGCGCGGGTTGATGCGCGTCCCCGCGATGCGGAGGATCGGTTGCGCGAGTTCGGCGATCGTGGGCATGCTGCGCTGCTCGAGGAGCAGCAGCAAGGCGCGGTCGGGGCTCGCGCTCGCCGCCGGGAGCGGAGGCGCGTCCAGGATGTCGACGATGACCTGGGGCGGCGTCCTGTACGGCTCTTGGGCGATGAGCGCGGGGACGCCGAGGAGTGCGAGGCACGAGAGGACGAGGCGGCGCATGAGGCGGCTCCGGCAGAATCGTTCAGGAATCAGCGTGACGCGGGACGGGGTGTGTTTCTCGGGAGAGATATAGGGGCTCGCTGGTGCGTTGGCGAGCCCCTACCGAGTCTTCGAGGACTCCTTCAACGTCACCACGAACCTCACCGTCACCGTCTCCGCGGTCTGCGGCGACACGCTGCAGAAGCTCTCGTGTGGGAGCAGCCGTTTCACGCCGAGCACCTCGGCCTCAGCGATGCCCGGCACGTCGCGGTAGGTGATCTCCAGGCTCGCGCCGTCGATCAGCCGGTACGAGACCGGGCGGCCGACGAGGCGGTGGTGCGGGTCGATTCGGGCCAGCCCGTCGGTGAGCGCCCGCCGGATCTCCGCGACGCGCTCGTGTGCCGCGACCTCCCGCACGTCGCTCATCCCGACCGCTCCCGGTTGGCCAGCACCGCGGCGGCGTTGCGTCGCGTCCCCGCGGGGCCCGGGCGTGCGAGCGGGGTGTCGCCGTAGCGGTGCGTGAACGTCTCGTCGCTCAGCCGCACCAGCTCGGCGAGGTCCGGCGCGACGACGTCCTCGCGCGGAGCGAGCTCGGGGTCGCTGGTCGGGCGCGCGAACTTCACGTTCCAGGGGCACACGTCCTGGCAGACGTCGCAGCCGAACACCCAGTCCCCCACCATCCGTCGCTCGGCGTCGGTGAAGTCGGCGCGGTGCTCGATCGTGAGGTAGGAGATGCAGCGCCGCGCGTCCATCACGTGCGGCCCGACGAACGCCTCCGTGGGGCAGGCGTCGAGGCAGCGCCGGCATGTCCCGCAGCGGTCCGCCTCGAACGGGAGATCGGGTGCGAGATCGGCGTCGGTGAGCACGACGCCGATGAACGTGAACGAGCCGATCTCGGGGTGGATCAGCATCATGTTCTTCCCGATCCAGCCGAGGCCCGCGCGCTGGGCCAGCTCGCGCTCGGGCACTGGTCCCGCGTCCATGTAGCAGCGGGTCTTGGCCCCGGGTGACAGTGCGCGGATCGCGGCGGCGAGCCGGCCGAGGCGGCGGCCGAGCACCTCGTGGTAGTCGGTGGACCAGGCGTACTGGGCGACCCTGGCCCCGACCTCGGGAACCCCGGACTTGTGTCCGGGGTCAGCCGCGCCGTGGAAGTAGTTGGTGAGCGTCACCACTGCCGCCGCGGCCTCCGGCATGATCCGCGCCGGCTGTTGGCGCTGCTGCGCCTGGCGGTGCAGGTACGACATCGTCCCTGCGTACCCCGCGGCAAGCCAGTGGTCCAGGTCGGCGGCGTGGGCGTTCCCGTCGAGGGTCGCGATTCCCACCGCGTCGAAGCCCAGGGCTATCGCTCGACGCTTCATCTCGACGGCGTTCCTCCACGCATCTCCTCCACGCCTCTCCTCAACGCCGCTCATAATCTCATCGTCTCCCGCCGCCAGCGAGCGAAGGCGATCACGTCTTCCACTGGCGGGACGGCGTCTTCATCGCCGTACGCGGTGAACATGCGCCAGCGCAGGTACTCGGCGGGCGGCAGTGGCAGGAACGGCGCGCGGCGGAACCAGTCGCGCGTCCGAAAGCTCCACGTCAGGCGCAGCAGGTCGAGCGCGAGCCTCGGGTTGACGAGGGCCCGCAGCGAGAGCCGCGCGAACAGCGCCGACCAGCCGGCGGACGCCTGCATGCGCTCAATTTACCGCGGGACGTATCACGCGCGCTGTTCCCCTGTATATTGACCGCTTATGATGCCGGCAAGCGGCCCCGTGACCGGTCCTCGGACCGGGGCTCACCCGCTCGCGCGGTACCGGGCCGAGTTCCCGATCTTCCGGGACCGGATCTACCTCAACACCTGCTCCCTCGGCGCGCTGGGCGAGCGAACTCGCGGAAAGGTCGCGGAGTTCCTCGACTTGTGGCAGGCGCGTGGGGCGGCGGCCTGGTACGACGTGTGGTGGGCCGCGCTCGCCGACCTGCGCAGCCGCTACGGCCGCGTGATCGGCGCCGCGCCGGAGGAGATCGCGCTCGCCCCGAGCAGCTCCGTGGCGCTCTCGGCCGTGGCGGAGGCGCTCGACTATCGCCGGCGCCCCAAGGTCGTCGTCACCTCGCTCGACTTCCCGACGGTCGCCTACCAGTGGCTCGCGAAGCGGCCGCGCGGCATCGACCTGGTGGTGGTCGAGAGCCCGGACCAGGTGTCGGTGCCGGTCGAGGCGATCGCCCGAGCGGTAGACGACCGCACGGCGCTGGTCGCGACCTCGCACGTGTACTTCACCAGCGGCGCGATCCAGGACATCCAGGCGGTGACTGACGCCGCACGCCGGCGCGGCGCCCTGACACTGATCGACGCATACCAGTCGGTGGGGCAGGTCCCGCTCGACGTCCGGTCCACCGGTGTGGACTTCCTCACCGCCGGCGGCCTCAAGTGGCTGCTCGGCGGCCCCGGGATCGTGTTTCTGTACGTGCGGCGGGAGCTGGCGCGCGGCCTCGCGCCCGGGATCGCGGGCTGGTTTGGGCACAAGAACCAGTTCGCCTTCGAGCCGCGCTCGCTCGAGCTCCACGACGACGCGCGGCGCTTTGAGCTCGGCACGCCGTCCCTCGCCGCGATCTACGCCCAGCTCGGCGGTCTCGAGTACATCGAGGAGATCGGCGTGCCGGCGATTCGCGAGGTCACGGCGGCGCTCACTGAGGACCTGGTCGCCCGCGCCCGGGAGGCGGGGTTCCGGCCCAAGGTGGCCGCCCGCGCGGCGGACCGGTCAGGGATCGTGCTGCTCCCCGCCGCGGATCCCGCGGCCGCCGTCCGGCGCCTCGGCGAGGCCGGGATCATCGCGGACGCCCGGCCCGGACACGTCCGCCTGTCTCCGTTCTTCTACAACCTGCAGGACGACCATGTCGCAGCCCTCGAGCGACTCGCCTCGCAAAGCGGTCACTGAGGACGAACGCCTCCTCACGCAGGTCCCCCGCGAGCGGCGGCCGTTCACGCGCACCGACTCGTGGCGGGTGCTGCGCATCATGGGGGAGTTCGTCGAGGGGTTCGACACGCTGTCGGATGTGTACAACGCGGTGACGATCTTCGGGTCGGCCCGCACGCCCCCCGGCGATCCATACTACGAGAGGGCGGTCGAGACAACACGCAGGCTCGCGCAGGAGGGGTTCCCGATCATCACCGGCGGCGGGCCGGGCATCATGGAAGCCGCGAACCGTGGCTGCCAGGAGGGGAACGGGCTCTCCATCGGCTGCAACATCGAGCTGCCGTTCGAGCAGGGGGTCAACCCGTACGTCGAGCGGGCCATCAACTTCCGCTATTTCTTCGTGCGCAAGACGATGTTCGTGAAGTACTCGACCGCGTTTGTCGTCTTCCCCGGCGGCTACGGGACGATGGACGAACTGTTCGAGGCCCTGACCCTGATCCAGACCGGGAAGGTCCGACACTTTCCGGTGATCCTGTTCGGCCGAGCGTACTGGAGCGGCCTGGCCGACTGGCTGCGGGATCGGGTGGCGGGGGAGGGGAAGATCGCCACGACGGACCTGGATCTGCTCCATATCACCGACAACCCTGGCGAGGCGGTTGCGATCGTCCGGCAGGCCCGGGAGCAGCGGGCGAAGGAGCTCCCAGACATCGCGAGGGACGCCTGACGGCATGACTACACGCAAGGAATTGTTGCGCGGCCGGCCCATCGACCCGCGGCCCATCACCGGCCGTGAGACGATCCCCGAGCTGGTGGATGACGCGTTCCTCGCGTACAACGCAGGGCGGCTCGCCGAGGGCTGCCGGTTGTTCGCCGAGCGGATGCTGGCGGACGACGTGACAGTGGGCATGAGCCTGACCGGCGCCATGACGCCGGCGGGCCTCGGGATGTCGACGATCGTCCCGCTCATCGAGGCGGGGTTCATCGACTGGATCGTCTCGACCGGCGCAAACCTGTACCACGACGCGCATTTCGGCCTCGGGCTCGCGATGCACAAGGGCACGCCGTTCGCGGACGACGTCGAGCTGCGCGAGCAGGGGGTCGTGCGCATTTACGACATCTTCTTCGACTACGAGGTGCTGCTCTCGACCGACGCCTACATCCGCGAGGTGTCGGGGGGTCCCGAGTTCCAGCGATCGCTGAGCACCGCCGAGTACCACTATCTACTCGGCGGCTACGTCCTGGAGCGGGAGCGGGCTCTGGGCCTGTCGCGCAAGTCGGTGCTCGGCGTGGCGCACCAATGCGCCGTCCCGATCTACACCTCGTCCCCCGGAGACTCCTCGATCGGCATGAACGTCGCCGAGCGGGCGCTGGCGGGGTCGACGCTGCGCTTCGACGTGAGCGCCGACGTGAACGAGACCTCGGCAATCGTGTTCCACGCCAAGACCCAGGGCGGCAAGAGCGGCGTGTTGATCATCGGCGGCGGCAGCCCCAAGAACTTCGTGCTCCAGACCGAGCCGCAGATCCAGGAGGTGCTCGGCATCAGCGAGAAGGGGCACGACTACTATCTCCAGATCACCGATGCGCGGCCCGACACGGGCGGCCTGTCCGGGGCGACTCCCTCGGAGGCGGTGAGCTGGGGCAAGGTGGATCCGGACAAGCTCCCGGACACGGTGGTGTGCTACCTCGACAACACCGTCGGCTTCCCCATCCTCGCGGCCTACGCGCTGGCGAAGCGCAAGCCCCGCGGGCTCAGGCGTTTGTACGAGAAGCGGGATGAGATGATGCGGACGCTGACCGAGGCCTACCGGGAGGCGAAGGCGGACCGCGACGCGCGCGCGGAGGCGACGACTGTCGCGCGCAGGCCCTGACGGGGGGGCCGGGGGGCCCAGCGGGGCCGGTCGCGGAGCGAACGGCGCGGGCGCGTATGCGGCCTACGCCCTGACCCTCCTCACGCTGATCAACCTCCTCAACTACACCGACCGCAACGTCATCTACGCGCTGTTCGAGCACATCAAAGGCCCGCTGCGCCTCTCCGACCAGCAGCTCGGCTGGCTCGGCTCGGCGTACGTCATCGTGCTGTCGCTCGCCGCGCTGCCGCTCGGCGTAATCGGCGACCTGCGATCGCGGCGCGCCGTGATCGCGTTCGGCGTGGGGCTGTGGAGCGCCTTCACGGCGCTCGGCGCCACCGTGCACCACTTCTGGCAGCTGCTCGTTTGCCGCTCGCTGGTCGGCGTGGGCGAGGCGGGGTACGGCCCCGCCGCGCAGGCGCTGATCGCGGAATTCTACGAGGGCCGGCGGCGCGCCTTCGCGATCGGGATCTATTCGGTGGGCATGTCGTTCGGCGGGGTGTTGGGCATCTGGCTGGGCGGCGTGCTGGCCGAGCGCTACGGCTGGCGGGCGGCGTTCCTCGCGATGGGGGTGCCCGGGTTTGCGCTCGCGGTGCTCGCGTCGCGGCTGCGCGAGCCCCGGCGGCGGGCGCCGGCGCCGATCACGACGACGCTCGTCAACTGGTACCGGCGGGGCGTGCGCGAGACGCTGCGCTACGGCAAGCCGCTCGTCGGACTCACGCTCGCGGGCGCGGTGCTGAGCGGCGTGCTGGACCTGTTCGAGCGGCTGCCGCCCGGGGTCGCGACGGCGGTGTTCGCGGCGTGCGTGACCACGGGGATCATCTGGACGGTCGTGAGCCTCGTTCCCGTCGCCATGCGCCGCACCACGGAAGCGACGGAGGTCGCCGCGACGGCGTTCGGCGAGTTCCTCCAGGCCGCGGCGACCGTGCTCCGCACGCCGACGCTGATCTGGATGTTCCTGGGCGGTGCCCTCGTGACGTTCGCGGTGAACGGGCTCATCGCGTGGGCGCCGAGCTTCATGCAGCGCACCCACGGCCTGTCGGTGGCGGTGGTCGGGAGGGAGTTCGGCATTTGGGGGCTCGCGGGCGGCGCGCTGGGGGGGCTGTTCGGGGGCCAGGTGGGCGACTGGCTGCTGCTGCGCTGGAGCGGGGGCCGCGTGGTCGTGTCCGGGGCCGGGTTCGTGCTCGGCGGCCCGGTGTGCGCAGCGCTGCTGCTGGTCGACGAGCTGCGGCTGTTCGTGCCGCTCTTGTTCGCGACCTTCTTCCTCTATACCTGGTACAATGGGCCCCTCTCGGCGGTCCTGCTCGACGTCGTGCCGGCGGCCGTGCGCGCGTCGGTAATCGGCGCCTACACGCTGTTCTCGCATCTCGCGGGAGACGCCATCGCACCGCCGCTCGTGGGATACCTCTCCGACCGGTTCGGGTTGCGGCCGGCGATGCTGCTGCTCCCGACCGCGGGGGCGGTGGGCGGGCTGTTGATGCTGATTGCGCTGACGACCGTGGGAAGGGACATGGCGAGAGTCGGACGGGCGGACGGGCGGACGGGCGGACGGTGAGCTCCCTCGCGCGCGGCGCCTCCCGTCCGCCCATCCGCCTGACCGCCAGTCCGCCCGGCGGGGAGGGGTGGCGCGGGTGAAGATCGCCGTGCTCTTCGACACCACCCACGCCGACTGGGACGACGCCCGGTACAAGGCGGAAGTCGACGCGAAGGTCGAGGAGGCGGAGTACGACGTCGCCCGGGCGCTGATCGCCAAGGGGCACGAGGTTCTGATGGTCGGGGTCGGGGAGGAGCTGGCGCCGATGCTCGAGCGCCTGGCGAGCTTCGAGCCGAAGGTCGTCTTCAACGGCTGCGAGGCGTTCCGCGACCACGCCCGCCACGAATACGGGCTCGCCGCGGTGCTCGAGATGCACGGCTACCGCTACACCGGCTCCCCGCCCACCGCGCTGCTCGTGGCGCGCAACAAGTCGCTGACCAAGAAGATCCTGGCCTACCATGGGATCCGGATCCCGGCGTTCGCTGAATTCCATCCGTGGGAGCGGCCGGTCCGTCCCTCCGCGCTGCGGTTTCCCCTCATCGTGAAGCCCCTGCTCGAGGACGCCTCGGTGGGCATCGCGCAGGCCTCGGTCGTGGAGGACGACGACAGTCTCGCGGAGCGAGTCAAGTTCATCCACGAGCGGTTCAACCAGGCGGCCATCGTGGAGGAGCTGATCGAGGGCCGCGAGCTGTACGTGGGGCTGATCGGCAACGACCGGCTGCAGATCCTGCCGATCGTGGAAATGAGATTCGGCGAGGCCGAGACGGGCGAGCACCAGATCGCGACGTACAAGGCCAAGTGGGACGAGGAGTACCGCAAGCGGAAGAAGATCAAGAACGTGTTCGCGAAGGGGCTGTCCGAGGACGTGACGGCGAGGATCGGCGACATCTGCGCCACGGCGTTTCACGCCCTGTGGCTGCACGACTACGGGCGCGTCGACCTGCGCCTGACGCACGACGACGAAGTGTACGTGCTCGAAGTGAACCCCAACCCCTTCATCGCCTTCGAGCACGAGATGGCAAACGCGGCGGCGAAGGCCGGGATGAGCTACGAGGACTTCGTTCAGCGGATCGTGGATGAGGCGTTGGCGCGTGGGCATGAGTGACGCACGGCGGCGGCGGCGCGAGATCCCGACCCCGGAGCTGCGGTGCGCGACGTGCGGGGCGGAGCTGGAGCGCTTTTGGTCGCACTGCTCCAGTTGCGGCCGCCGCCTCGGGTGGCACGACGCGCGGAAGGAGACGGGCGCAGAGTGCTACTTCTGCGGGTGGATCGTCGCGGACGCGTTCGCGTTCTGTCCGTGGTGCGGCCGCCGCATCGCGGACGAGGCCTCGAGCCCGGAGCCGCTCAAGGCGCCGAAGGGGTTCCGCTACGACCGCCGCTGCCGCTGGGGCTGCGGGGGCGGCGTCATGTACCCGATGCGCGTCTGCCCCTGGTGCGGGCGGCCGCAGAAGTGGCCCTATGACGACTACGAGAACATCTGCCCCCACTGCAGCCAGGGCGTAGACGATTGGATGGACATCTGCCCCTGGTGCGGCGAGGACGCGACCGGCCGCGACCTCATCGGCCAGGCGCTGCGGCGCGTGCGCCAGCTGCTCGTCGTCGCCCGCATCAGGGACTGGAACTACCGGGTGCTGATGCGGCCCGGCGTATCCGGCGTCACCTACCGATCGCCCAAGGTCATCGAGATCGAGCGCCGCTACGTCACCGCCAAGCGGCGTCGCGACGAGATCTCGTGGAACATGCTCACCGGGCTGATCCTGCACGAGCTGGGGCACTCGTTCCTGTACCACAACTGGTCGCTCACCCGCACCGGCCGGTTCCGCCGCGCGTTCGGCGAGGTGCGCAAGGCGTATCGCGTCGCCGACTCCAAGTGGGTGGATTTCGAGCGCCGGGGGGTCACGATGACTCTACCGAACTACGTCACCGCGTACGCCGCGACGCACCCGCAGGAAGATTTCGCCGAAACCTTCCGCTTCTACGTCGCGCGCCGGGGCCGCCTGCGTGAGTTGTTCGCGGAGTTCGGCAGGAAGCGCAAGGGCGTCCCGGTGTTCGAGAAGTTCTTGGTGCTGCACGATTTCATCCGGAGCCTCAGGGGATGGACGTGACCTCACCTGCCGACCCCCCGCCCGCGGCGCGAGGGGGAACGCGATGAGACCCGGCATCGACTGTATCGGCGTCGGCGTCGGCGCGATCATCGTCGCCGCTGGCGGACGGCTGTTTCTTTCCCGCCGCGGGCCCGAGGCGAAGAACGAGCGCGGCCTCTGGGAGTTCCCCGGCGGCTCCGTTGAGTTCGGCGAGACGCTGGTCGATGCCCTCAAGCGCGAGGTACGCGAGGAGTACGGCGTCGAGATCGAGGTGGGGGAGCTGCTCGACGTCGTGGACCACATGCTCCCCGACGAAGGCCAACACTGGGTCTCGCCGACCTTTCTGTGCCGGCTCCGCTCGGGGGAGCCGGCGATCCGCGAGCCCGGGAAGTGCGCCGAGATCGGGTGGTTTGCGCCCGACGAGATGCCGGGCGACCTGACGCAGATCAGCCGGGCGAACCTGAAGAACTACGTGCGGCGGGGTTGCAACCTTTCCACCCCCCTCACGCGTCCTACTCACTAGCGCCCCGCAGTAACCCTGGCGATTCCCGTTCCGTCGAGGTTGCTATGTCCCGCTGGCCGGCCGTTTTCCTCGTGCTCGCGGCTCCAGGACTCGCCGCGCAGCAGGCTCCCCAACCCCCGATGGACTCGGCGAGGGTCGCCGGAATCCTCGCGCTGCTCAAGACGTCCGATTCCACCGTGTGCGAGCTCGCCGGACAGGCCATCACCAACACCTGGGGCTTCCCCTGGGAGCCGAAGCTGCTCCCCACTCCCACGCCGATGCCGATGCCGACTCCGATGCCCATGCCGATGGCGATGCGGATGGGCGTCCGGATCCCGCGCATCAAGGTGCACGCACACCACGGCTGGAACTGGCACCGTGAGGATGCCGCCCCCGCGGGCGCGTTCCGCGCCGTGCTGCGCGACGACAGCCGCTGCGTGCGGAACATAGCCGCGCGGGCGCTCGGCCGCGCGCGCGCGCCGGCGACCTACGACGCGTTCGTCGCGCTGCTCCGGGACGCGAGCCCGGGGCTGCGCGAGACCGGCGCGCTCGGGTTGGGCGAGCTCGACGACCCGCGGGCGCTCCAGCCCCTCACGAACGCGCTGCGCGACCGAGACGCGGGCGTCCGGGCCATGGCGGCGCGCGGCCTCGGCGAGCTGGAGGACTCCACGTCGATCGCCGCGCTCGCCAGGGCGCTGGACGACGCCGCGCCGCAGGTGCGGGTCGCCGCGGCGTGGGCGCTTGGGGAAATCGAGACTCCTCGCGTGATCGAGCCCCTGAGCGAGGCGCTGCGGGATCGTGTGACCGACGTGCGAGAGATGGCGGCCTGGGCGCTCGGCCAGATCGAAAGCGCGCGCGCCATCCCCGCACTGGGCGGCGCCCTCAAGGACGCCTCGCCCGGCGTCCGCCGGGCGGCGGCATGGGCGCTGGGACAGATCGAAGACGCCGGTGCCGTGGATCTGCTGGTGCCGCTGCTGCGCGATCAGGACCTGCACGTCCGGCTCGCCGCCGCGCATGCGTTGGGAGAGATCCAGAGCCCGCAGGCGGTGCGGCCGCTCGGGGGGCTCGTGGGTGACGACTCGCCGGACGTGAAGCGCGCTGCGATCTGGGGACTGGGAGAGATTCAGGACGCGAGCGCGATCGAGCCGCTCAGCGTGGCGCTCAAGGACGCCGATCCCGAGGCGCGCCAGCTCGCCGCCTGGGCGATGGGCGAGATTGAGGGCGCGGACGCCGTCGCCCCACTGGTGGCGGCCCTCAAGGACCGCGAGCCAGACGTGCGGGTCGCCGCGGCCTGGGCCCTCGGCCAGATCGAAAGCGCGCGCGCGGTGGAGGCCCTGAAGGCCGCGCTGAACGACGAGGCGAGCGAGGTGCGTGGAGCCGCGCGCTGGGCTCTCGCGCAGATCGAGGACGAAGACGCGGTGCGGCCGCGGGTGAAGGCGCGGCCACGCGTCAAGAATCGAATCTGACCCTGGTCTTCGCCCCCGGCCGTCACGGCCCGGCCTCCCGGCCGGGCCCAGCGATCTCACGCAGGAACGCCCGCGAGCGCTCGACCAACCGGTGGTAGTCGGCGAGCTCCTCGGCTATCCGCGCCGCGTCCCAGCCCAGGAGCGCACCCACCTTCGCGGCCGCGAGAGACGCGGCGCCCGCCGCCCGGTTTGGGTCTTCGTAGAACGGATGGAGCCGCCGGACGAGCACGTCCGTGAGCCGCACGGCCATCTCCCGCTCCGCCGCATGCACGACTTCCGCCCAGCTCTCGACGCGCCCGGCCACGATGGGGCGGCCGAGCGCGCGGTCCTGCTCCACGAGGTTCAGCACGCCGGCCGACTCACTGCCGTAGCTCGCCACGAGGTGCCGGGCCGCCGACGCCAGCGCACCGCGCGCCCGTGCGGCCTCGACCAGCACTTCGAGATCGGCGCTCTCGCCGCCCGGGAGCGGCAGCCGGTCGGTCGGCGCGGGCGGCGTCCGGGGACGGCCGTCGAGCGCGGAGAGCCGCGCGGCCACGCGGTCCCCCATGTCGCGGCCCATCACGCGGTAGGTTGTGAGCTTGCCGCCGGCGATCGTCAGCAGCCCGCCCGGGCTCTCGACGATGCGGTGCTCCCGCGACAGCTCGGAGGGAGACAGCTGCCGGTCCGGTCGCACGAGCGGCCGCAGGCCGGCCCACGTGGCGATGACGTCTTGGGGCGCGAGGCGGGCCTGCGGGAAGAACGCGTTCGCCGACCGTAGGAGGTAGATCACGTCGTCGGCCGTAGCGTGCACGTCGTCGAGGGAGACCTCCTCGTCGGTGTCGGTGGTGCCGATGTAGCTCTGATCGTCCCACGGGAGGACGAACATCACTCGGCCGTCGATCGGCGACGTGAGCGTCACGGCGTGCGCGTTGCCGAGCCGCTGCCGCGCCACGGCCACGTGCGCTCCCTTGGTGAGCTGCAGCAGCGGTTCGGCGCGGGGGTCGTCGAGCTGCCGCACGCGGTCCACCCACGGCCCGGTCGCGTTCACGACCACGAGGGCGCGGACGGTGTGCGTCGCGCCGGTGAGAACGTCCCGCACCGTCGCGCCGCGCACGCGTCCATCGGGCTTCAGCAGACTGGAGACCTCCGCGTAATTCGCGACCAGCGCGCCCGCCTGCGCGGCGCTCCGTACGGTGGCGATGACGAGCCGGGCGTCGTCCGTCTGGGCGTCGTAGTAGAGCGCGGCGCCTTGCAGGTCCTTCTCGCGCAGGCCAGGCTCCGCCCGGAGCACCGCCTTGCGCCCGAGCCAGCGGTGCATCCGCACGTTGCGGAACGCCGCAAGCAAGTCGTACAGCCACATTCCGGCGCGGAGCTGCCACGCGGGCACGCGCGCCCCGCGGTAGACGGGGAACAGGAACGGGAGCGGGCGGACGAGGTGCGGCGCGATGTTCATCAGCACGCGCCGCTCGCGGCTCGCCTCGAATACGAGGCGGAAGTCGCGCTGCTCGAGGTAGCGCAGCCCTCCGTGGATCAGGCGGGACGAACGCGACGATGTGCCGCTGCCGAAGTCGGCTTTGTCCACGAGCGCCGTGCGGATGCCGCGCAGCGCCGTCTCGCGCGCGATCCCGACGCCCGTGATCCCGCCGCCGACGATCAAGAGATCCACCGGCTCCGCGGCCATCGATTGCAGCGCCGCGGCGCGCGTGCGGTGGGAGAACTCCGTTTCCGCTGACATCCGGTGCTTGGCCGCCCCACGGGCCCGGTGGTAGGTTTCCTCCTGTCCTCGCCCATCGTTCCCCCTCTCCACGAAGTGGAGAGGGGGTCAGGGGGTGAGGTATCACGGGAGGAGAATGTAATGCCAGTTGGAAACGGACGGCGGGTCGCGATCATCGCCGGTTGCCGCACGCCGTTCTGCAGGTCGGGAACCGTGCTGAAGGACGTGCGCGCCGTGGACCTGGCGCGCTACGTCGCGCGCGAGCTGCTGGAGCGCACGAACCTCGACGGGCACGACGTGGACGAAGTCGTGTTCGGGCAGGTCGTGCCGTCGGCGCTCGTGCCGAACGTCGCCCGCGAAGTGAGCCTGCTCCCCCAGTTCCCGAGAGAGCTCCCCGCCTACTCCCTCAACCGCGCCTGCGCCTCCTCCGGGCAGGCCGTTTCGAACGCGTACGACCAGATCGCGCTCGGCCACGCGGAGGTGGTGATCGCGGGCGGCGTGGAGTCGCTCTCCGACATCCCGATCCTGGCCTCGCGCCGCCTCGCCGACATCCTGGTCGAGGCGAGCAAGGCCAAGACGCTCGGCAAGCGGCTCGGCACGTTCGCGAAGATTCGGCCGCGCGATCTGATCCCGGTCTCCCCGGCCATCGCCGAGCCGTCCACGGGCGAGAGCATGGGCCAGTCGGCCGAGAAGATGGCGAAGGAGAACCGCATCTCGCGCGAGGCGCAGGACCGGTGGGCGCTCCGCAGTCACCGCCTCGCCGCCGCCGGCGCCGCTGACGGCCGGCTCAAGGCCGAGATCGTGCCGTGGTTCCCGGCGGGGCCGGGCGCTCCGGTCGTCACCGAGGACAACGGCATCCGCCGGGACACGTCGCTCGAGCAGATGGCGAAGCTCAGGCCCGTGTTCGACCGCCGCTACGGCACGGTGACCGCTGCGAATTCCTCGCCCCTGACCGACGGCTCCTCCGCCGTCCTGCTCATGAGCCACGAGGCGGCGCGCGCCCTCGGCTACACGCCGCTTGCCTTCATCCGCGCCTACGCGGTGGCGGCCGTGGACCCCGGGTGGCAGCTCCTCCAGGCGCCGATCTTCGCCGTTCCCAAAGCGCTCGAGCGCGCCGGCATCGAGTGGAAAGACCTGGGGCTGATCGAGGTGCATGAGGCGTTCGCCGCGCAGGTGCTGTCCAACTTCCAGGGCTGGGCGGAGCGGGGGTGGGAGATCAACGAGGATATCATCAACGTGATGGGGGGCTCGATCGCCACGGGCCACCCCTTCGGCGCGACCGGCGGTCGCATGGTCACGACGCTCGCCAACGAGATGGCCCGCCGCGACGTGCCGTTCGGGCTGCTGTCGATCTGCGCGCAGGGCGGGATGGGCTTCGCGATGGTGCTGGAGCGCCGCTGATGCCGGGGACCGCGCTGACCTGGGAGGTGACCGACGGCATCGCGGTCGTCACGATCGACCTCAAAGGCGAGCCTGTCAACAAGATCTCGCGCTCCGTGAAGGACGAGTTGCTCGTCACGTTCGCGGCGCTCGAGCGCGAAGCCGCGGTGCGGGCGGTGGCGTGCTTCTCGGGCAAACCCGACGGCTTCATCGCGGGGGCGGACATCGAGGAGTTCGTCAAGCTCACGACCGCCGCCGAGGCGGAACGGCTGTCCGCGGACGGGCAGGCGCTGCTGGAGCGCGCCGCGCGCTTTCCCAAGCCGATCGCCGTCGGCATCCACGGTGCGTGCCTCGGTGGCGGGCTCGAATTCGCACTCGCCTGCCACTACCGCGTCGCCACCGACCATCCGAAGACCCAGCTCGGTCTTCCCGAGGTCCAGCTCGGCATCCTCCCCGGCGCCGGGGGCTGTCAGCGGCTGCCTCGGCTGATCGGCGCGCGGGCGGCGCTCGACATGATCCTTGCCGGCAAGACCGAGCCGGCCCAGAAGGCGTTCCGGCTCGGGATCGTGGATGAGCTCGTGCATCCCGCGATTCTCCGGGACGTCACGCTCGCCGCGGCGCAGCGGCTGGCGGGCGGCTGGCGGCCCAAGCGCCGGCGTCCCGGCGGCTTCGTCGGCTCGCTGCTCGACGGCAACCCGATGGGCCGAAGCGTCGTGTTCCGCGCCGCCCGGAAGCAGCTGCTGCGACAGACCAGAGGCAACTACCCCGCGCCGCTCGCCGCGCTCGAGGCGGTGGAATACGGACTCAAACACGGGATCGCGGAAGCCCTGAAGCACGAGGCACAGCTCTTCGGCCAGCTCGCGGTCACGGACGTGTCTCGCAAGCTCGTCCAGATCTTCTTCGCCACCACCCAGCTCAAGAAGGACTTCGGCGTCTCGAACGCCCCGCCCCCCGTCGAGATCAAGCGGCTCGGCATCGTGGGCGCTGGCTTCATGGGATCGGGGATCGCGGGGACCGCGGTCGCCCAGGCGGCGGTCGACGTGCGGATGAAGGACGCGGACCTGCCGCGCGTCCACAAGGGGCTCGTCGCCGCGCGCGCGATTCTCGACGACCGCTTGAGGCGCCGCCGCATCACGAAGTACGAGCACGCGCGCCTCGTCGCGCTGCTCTCGGGCGACGAGACCTACACTGGCTTCGGGCGCGCCGACCTCGTCATCGAGGCCGTGTTCGAGGACCTCGCCGTGAAGCAGCAGGTGTTGTGCGAAGTCGAAGCGGCGATGCACGATCGCGCGGTGTTCGCATCGAACACGTCTACGATCCCGATCGCGAAGATCGCGGCAGCCGGGCGGCGGCCGGAGCAGGTGATCGGGATGCATTTCTTCTCGCCGGTCGCGCGGATGCCTTTGCTCGAGGTGATCCCGTCGGAGCACACCGCCCCCTGGGTCATCAGCACCGCTGTCGCGTTCGGGCGCCGGATGGGGAAGACCGCCGTCGTAGCCAAGGACAGCCCGGGCTTCTGGATCAACCGCATCCTGACGCCCTACATGACCGAGGCGGGGCACCTCCTCAACGAGGGAGTCGCGATCGAGGAGATCGACGACCTGATGGTGCAGTTCGGGTTCCCGGTGGGCCCGATCACGCTGCTCGACGAGGTGGGCCTGGACGTCGCGGAGAAGGTGGTGGGCGTCATGTACGACGCGTTCGGCGACCGGTTCGCTCCCGCGGCGGCGTTCGCCGGCATGGCCAAGAGCGGGCGGCTCGGCCGGAAGGCGGGAAAAGGGTTCTACACGTACGCCCGCGGGAGGAAAGGTGGCGTCGACTCGGCCGTCTACGACCTCATCGGCACGCACCCGAACGGCGGCCCCCGCCCCGCCGAGACCATCCAACGGCTCGTGCTCGTGATGCTCAACGAGGCGGCGCGCGCGCTCGGCGAAGGGATCGTGCGGAGCCCGCGGGACGGAGACATCGCCGCCATCTTCGGCTTCGGGTTCCCGCCGTTCCGCGGGGGGCCGCTCCGCCATGCCGACGACCTCGGCGCCGCGCGGCTCGTCGGCGAGCTGGAGCGGCTGGCCGAGCGGCTGGGCCCCCGCTTCGCCCCCTGCGAGGTCCTGCGCGAGCAAGCACACCGCAACACCAGGTTCTACCCCGCCACCTGACACCCGACACCCAGCACCTGATGATCCGCGCCGGCCTCCTCTGGCTCAGCGAGCAACCCCGCCTGTTCCGGTTCCTTCGTGGCAACGGCCTCGCCCGGCGCTTCGCGTCGCGTTTCGTCGCGGGGGAGACGATCGAGGCCGCCGTCGCCGCCGTGCAGCAGCTCAACGCGGCGGGGATCTCCGCGACCCTCGACCTGCTCGGCGAGTCGGTGACGAGCGCCGGGGAGGCGCGCGCCGCCCGGGACACCTACCTCAAGACGTTCGACCGGATTCGCCTGGCCGGCGCCGACTCGAATGTCTCCGTGAAGCTCACGCAGATGGGGCTCGACGTCGACGAAGCCCTGTGCATCGAGAACATGCGCGCGATCATCGCGCAGGCGCAGACTCAGGGATCCTTCGCGCGGATCGACATGGAAGGGTCCGAGTACACCGAAACGACGCTGCAGCTGTTCAAGCGCACGCTTTATCCCCAGTTCGGGAACGCCGTGGGAGTCGTACTGCAGGCGTACCTGCGGCGCACCGAACGGGACGTGGAAGAGATGATCGCGCTCGGGGCGCGGGTGCGGCTTTGCAAGGGCGCCTACCAGGAGCCGGCGACGGTCGCGTTCCCCGACAAGCGCGATGTGGATGCCAGCTACGTCCGCTGCATGGAGCGGCTCCTCGAGCGGGGCAACTACCCCGGCATCGCGACGCACGATGCGAAGATCATTGCGCACGCCCGGGACTTCGCCCGCCGCACGGAGATCGCGCCCGGCCGCTTCGAGTTCCAGCTGCTGTACGGCGTGCGACGCGACCTGCAGCGGGCGCTGCGCCGCCACGCCTACAACGTGCGCGTGTACGTTCCGTTCGGCGACCGCTGGTATCCCTACCTCATGCGCCGGCTTGCCGAGCGGCCGGCGAACATCGCCTTCCTGCTCGGCAACGTCGTGAGGGAGTCGGTCCGGTGGAGCTGAAGGACGACACCTTGGGCGGGTACCAGCGCGTGCACGAGCGGGCCCCGGCCTTCGGCGGGAAGGATGGGCGGGCATATTCCGTCGCGACGTTCGTGGACGACTCGCCGGACGCGCGCGGGCGGTACGGCGCGGCGCTGCTGTTCGTGCGGTGGTCGGAGACCGGGGACCGCCCGGTCGGCCACCTCGAGACGGACTACCTCGCCTGGGGGCCGACCCCCGCCGAAGCCCTGGCGCCGGTGCTCGCCCTGACGCTGCGCGAGATCAAAGGGCAGCTGGATCGCTGCATTGACCACGCGAGCGAGATCGGCGGCGAGCAGGCCGGGGAGGCCGCGCGATGGCCGTGACCACCGGCGTCGTGCTCGCGCGCATCGGCGCGACGTACCGCGTGCATACCGACGGCGGCGAGGTGATCGCGGTGCTCCGCGGGAAGCTCAAGCTCGGCGACGACGACCGCGTGGTCGCGGGGGACGTGGTCGAGCTCGAGCTGCAGGCGGGCGGCACGGCGAGGATCTCGCGGGCGCGGCGGCGGCGGTCGGTGCTCACCCGCCGGGCGGCCGGCGAGCGGAGCCCGCGGGCCCAGCCGATCGCGGCCAACGTGGATCAGGTGGTCGTGGTGGCGGCGGCCAGGGACCCGGTGCCCAACCTGCGGTTGCTCGACCGGTTCCTCGTGATCGCCGAGGCGAACGGCATCCCCCCAGTGATCGTCCTCAACAAGATCGAGCTCGACCGTGGCGCGCGGGACGCGTTCCTGCGGCGCTACGGCCCCGCGGCATACCAGGTGCTCCCGACGTCGGTGCGGGCGCCGGAGGGCTTGGCGGCGCTGCGCGATCTGCTGCGCGGCCGCGCGTCCGTCCTCACGGGGCCGTCCGGAGCGGGGAAGTCGAGCCTCGTGAACGCCCTCCACCCGGGTCTGAACCTGCGGATCGGGGCGATCAGCGAGTACTGGGAGGCGGGGAAGCACACGACGCGGGCGGCGCAGCTCGTGCCGCTCGCCGGCGGCGCGGGGAGCGGCTACGTGGTGGACACGCCCGGTTTGCGGGAGGTGGGAACGTGGGGGGTGGACCCGGACGCGCTGGGCGGCTGTTTTCCGGAGTTCCGCCGCTTCCTCGACCAGTGCCGCTTCGACAACTGCCGCCACCTCGCCGAGCCCGAGTGCGCGGTGCGCCAGGCGGCCAGCCGTGGGGAGTTCGACCCGGAGCGTCTGGCGTCCTATGAGCGGATCTACGAGGAGGTCAGCGTTCCTTCTTGGTCCAGCGGTCGGCGTCGCGCACGGTGACCTTGCGGAGCATCGCCTCGAACGTCTGATCCAGGTCGATCCCCTGCGAGTTGGCGATGCAGATCACGACGAAGAGAATGTCGGCCAGCTCCATGGCGAGCGAGCCTTCGGCCTCCTCGTGCTTCTTTGTTTTCTCCCCGAACCGGTGGTTCATCTCGCGGGCGAGCTCGCCCACTTCCTCCGCGAGGCGGGCGAGGTTCGTCAGCGGGGGGAAGTATCCTTCTTTATATTGGCCGATCCAGCGATCGACCGCCTGTTGAGCGTCGCGCAAGGACAAGAGGAGGCTCCGGGAACTCGTGAACGCCGATCTGCCGCCGCTGGTGGCCCCGTTCCGCGGTGAGCGCTACGCGGCCAAGGACCGGCTGAGCACGCTCTTGGCGCCGCCGTACGACGTGATCTCGCCGGACGAGCGCACGCGCTACGCCGCGCGGGACCTCCACAATATCGTCCACCTCACCCTGCCGGAAGCGCCGGCCGAAGAGGACCGGTACCGGCGGGCGGCGACGTTGCTCGCGGGCTGGCGCGAGGAGGGCGCGCTGCGCGCCGATCCCGCCGACTCGGTCTACGTGGTGGCGCAGGACTACGCGCTGCCGACCGGCGAGCACCGCACGCGAACCGGTCTGTTTGCCGCGGTGCGCGCGGAGCCGTTCAGCACGCGGCGCGTGCGGCCGCACGAGAAGACCCATGCGGCCCCGAAGGCCGACCGGCTGGCGCTGCTCCGCGCGACGCAAACCAGCCTCGAGTCGATCTTCCTGCTGGCCCCCGACCCCGACCGCGCGCTGGCGCGCGCGCTCGCGGACGCGGCTGCCGGCGTGCCCACGGCGCGCGCGGAGGTCGACGGCGTCGGGCTCCGGATGTGGGTGGTCTCGGGGGAACGAGCGGCGCCGCTCGCCGGGCTCGCGGGTCGGACCCGGCTGTACATCGCCGACGGCCATCACCGCTACGAGACGGCCGTCGCCTACGCGGCGGAGAACCCCCGCGGGGACCGCGTGCTCTCGTTCATCGTCTCGGCGAGCGATCCCGGGCTCACGATCGCGCCCACGCACCGCATCGTCTTCGGCGCCGGGCACGACGCCGCGAAGCTGATCGAAGCGTGGCGCGAGTGGTTCGAGGTGGGGCGCGTGGCGCCCTGCATGGATCGCGTCGAGCGCCTGGCGGAGCTCGGGCGCCACCGCACGGCCTGCCTCGTCGCCTTCCCCGGCGGGTACCACCTGTCGCTGGTGCTCAGGCCCGACGCGCCGCTCGACCGGGTGCCCGAGCTGGGCAGGACGCCCGCGGTCCGGGCGCTCGACGTGGCGCGGGTCGAGGCGCTGGTCGTGCAGCCCATCCTGGGCGCGGGAACCACGACCCCGACGCTCGCTTACACACCTGACCCGCGGGCGGCGTTCGATGCGGTGCGCGACGGGAAGGCGGCTGCGGCGGTGCTGCTGAATCCCACCAGGGTCGAGCAGGTCTTCGCCGTGGCCGATGCGGGCGACGTCATGCCGCCCAAGTCGACGTACTTCGTGCCCAAAGTGCCGTCGGGGTTGGTGCTGCGGCCCCTGGCGTAGGCCACGGGCAGACGATGTGACGGACCGACGAACCGCCGGATGGAGGAGAACATGACCTTGAACGGCAAGAGGGTGCTCTTCTTTGCCGCGCCGTTGTACGAAGACCTCGAGCTGTGGTATCCCAAGATTCGCCTCGAGGAGGAAGGCGCTGAGACCACCGTGGCTGGCCTGGGGGAGACCGTGTACCACGGCAAGCGCGGCTACCCCGTGACCGTGGACGCGAGCGTGGATCAGGTCCACGCGGCCGACTTCGACGCGCTCGTCATCCCCGGCGGATTCGCGCCCGATCAGCTGCGCCGCCACGAAACGGTGTTGCGTATCACCCGGGAGATCTTTCAGGCGGGGAAGCCGCTCGCGTTCATTTGCCACGCCGGGTGGGTCCCGATCTCCGCCAAGATCCTGAACGGAAGGCGTGCGACCAGCGTGCGGGCGATCAAGGACGACATGGAAAACGCAGGGGTGATGTGGGAGGACTCGCCGGTCGTGGTGGATGGCAACGTGATTTCGTCGCGGACACCGACGGACTTGCCGGCGTTCTGCAAGGCGCTCATCGCCGCGCTCAGGCGGGGGCCCGCCGACTAGCCACCCCGTCGCCCGGTCCGCCGGTCCGCCTGTCCGCCTGTCCGCCGCTTCTGTATGTTCTTGGCCATGGCTCCGCGCCCGCGCGACCGCATTCTCGCCAATCTCGAGTCCATCTACCGCGAAGCATACGAGCGCGCCAGGGCCTCGGGCGACCAGACACGCATGGCCGACCTCGACGCCGCCTACCAGCGCGAGCAGCTCCTGCTCGAGGTGCTGCTCGACGTGCGTGACGCACTGACCGCGCACCCGCCGCCGGCCGACGCGCGCGCGGACAAGACGCCGGAGCCCGATCCCATCGCCGCCCTCGAGGCGATCCGCCGCATCACGAAACTCCGCTGAAGGGACCGTATGAACCGACTCCGCTGCCTGGGGGGACTGCTTTGCCTGTCGCTCGCCGCGTGCGGCCGGAAGGCCGATCTCGTCGTGACGGGCGGTCTGGTGTGGACCGGGCTCTCAAGCGGCGGACCGCAGCCAGGGGCGGTGGCGATCGCGGGCGGCAAGGTCCTCGCCGTCGGCGACTCGGCCGAGATCGCCCGCTCCAGCGGGCCGGCGACGCGAGTGATCAGGGCCGGCGGCGGCCTCGTGATGCCCGGCTTCGCCGACGGTCACACGCACTTCATCGGGGGCGGGTTCCAGCTCGCCTCGGTGGACCTGCGGGACGCCAGGACCCCCCGCGAGTTCATCCGCCGGCTCAAGGATTACGCGAGGACGCTCAAGGCGGGCGAGTGGATCTTGGGGGGCGACTGGGACCACACCCTCTGGCCCGGCCAGCCGCTCCCGCGGCACGAGTGGATCGATTCCGTGACGCCCAACAACCCGGTGTTCGTGAGCCGGCTGGACGGCCACGAGGCGCTCGCGAACGCGGCGGCGATGCGGGCGGCGGGCATCACCCGGGACACGCCCGCACCTTCGGGCGGTGAGGTCCTGCGCGATCCGAAGACCGCAGAGCCGCTCGGGATCTTCAAAGACCAGGCGCTCGACCTCATCGACCGGGCCGTCCCCGAGCCGTCGCCCGAGCAGAGCGACTCGGCGCTGGCCCGCGCCCTCGCCCACGCCGCGTCGCTCGGGGTCACGGCGACCGCCCACATGTCCGCCTCGTGGGCGGATCTCGCAAGCTATCGCCGGCTGGAACGGGCCGGCCGCCTCACGCTGCGCGTGGCCCTCTACCTCCCGCTCGACGCGTGGCGCGCCGTGGCCGACACCGTGAAGCGCGCCGGCGCGGGGGACGACTGGGTCAAGATCGGCGGGCTCAAGGGGTACGTCGACGGCTCCGCCGGCTCGCGCACGGCGTATTTCTTCGAGCCCTACGCCGATTCAGCGGGCTATTCCGGGCTGATGCAAAACACGGCGCAGGACCTCGCCACGTGGGCGGGCAACGCCGATTCGGCCGGCTTGCAGGTGGCGGTGCACGCCATCGGCGACCGCGCGAACGCCTTGATTCTTTCCGTCTTCGACAGCGTGGCGAAGGTGCACGGGCCGCGCGACCGGCGGTTCCGCGTGGAGCACGCCCAGCACCTGCGGCCGCAGGAGATTCCGCTGTTCGGCGTGCTGGGCGTGATCCCATCGATGCAGCCCTATCACGCGATCGACGACGGCCGCTGGGTGGAACGGCGCATCGGACCGGCGCGCATCAGGACGACGTACGCGTTCCGCACGCTGCTCGACACCGGAGCGAAGCTCGCGTTCGGCTCCGACTGGACCGTGGCGCCGCTCGACCCGATCACAGGAGTGTACGCCGCGGTCACACGGCGTACCCTCGATGGCAAGAACCCGGACGGTTGGGTGCCGGAGCAGAGAATCACGTTGGGAGAGGCACTGCGGGCCTACACCGCCGGGAACGCGTACGCGACGTTCGACGAGAACAAGTGGGGCACGCTCGCGCCGGGCCGCTTCGCCGACGTCGTGGTGCTGGACCGCAACCTGTTCGCCACACCGGCCGAGTCGCTGATGACCGCGCGGGTGGCGGTGACGATTGTTGGCGGGAAGGTGGTGTACGAGAGACAGTAGAGGTGCTAGGTGTTAGGTGCTGGGTGCTAGGAGTCACGCCCCAACACCCAGCACCTAACACCTGGCCTAGCCCGAGTATTTGAACCCCGCATCCTGCAGCGTGAGCGGCTGGGCGCCCTCGTGCTCAACCCCCGCTGCGACCACCGCGCCCAGGACCAGCGTGTGGTCCCCACTCGGGAGGGTGGCAACCACGCGACACTCGACCCACCCCAACGCCTCGGCGAGGATCGGCGCTCCGGAAACGGGCGCCGGTTTCGTCTTGATCCCCTTGAGCTTCTGCGGCGCTTGGCCGGAGGAGCGCCCGAGCTTGCCCGCCAGCTCCCGCTGACCCTGCAGGAACACGTTGATGGCGAAGTGGTGAGCGTCGCGGATCATCCCGATCGTCTTCGACGTGTTCTCGACCGCCACGGCGATCATCGGCGGCTCGAACGACGCCTGGGTGACCCAGTTCGCCGTCATGCCGTGCTCCTCTGCGCCGTGCTTCACGGTGAGGGCGTAGAGGCCGTACGGGAAGTGCCGCAGGACCGTCTTCTTCGCCGCGTCGTCCATGGGGAATGCCGTGGTTTTGGGTGCCGCCGTCCGGCGTTCAATATTGACGAACGTCTCCGCCGGCCGCCATGTTTGTCAACGTCGCCACCCGGACCCTGGTTGCTTCGCGTCGCTTGGTGTGTTCACGCTCATGACCGTCCGTGTCCTGTACCCGCTCGCCGTTCTGCCCGCCACGCTGCTCGCGCAGGTCCCCGACCAGGGTGCCGTATCGGCGCCCGCCGCCACCTACGAGCAGCGCTACGCGGAAGTGATGGCGCTCGAGCCCCGTGCCGACCGCGTGGCCGAGGTGAACAAGCTCGTCCTCAAGCGCGACGTTGCGGAGTTCACCCTCACGAGCGGCACGCTGTACCTGCTGTCCTCCGTCGGCGGGCGCACCGTGGGCGCCGTGTTCAAGGGCCAGGGGACGTTCTCCTTCTCCCCGCCCACCTCTATTGAGCAGGACCGGCTGGTCCGGTTTGAGAAGACTCCGTCCCTCAAAGCCCCGTTCACTGACGTCGTGCTGCTGTTCGCCGACCGCACGCTCGCCGAACTCGAGGGGAACCTCACGTTCGGCGCGGGGAGGGTCCCGGACGATCTGCGCTCCGGGGTCCGGAACAGCCTCGAGTACCTCGGTGACGACGACAGCAAGTCGCTCGACGCCGACCTCATGGCCGCCTTTCTAAACCAGGACTCGAGCGGCCTCTTCTACGCGCACATCAATCGGGACGGTGGCGGCCCGCTGATGTTCATGCTCAATCCGTTCGAGGTCGAAGGGGTGACGCTCGCGAAGCGGCAGCCGCGCACCGCGTGGACCCACCAGCCCGAGGTGATCTGCCGGTTTCCGCGCGGGGGGACCGCTCCCGGCGTGGGAATCACCGGCGATCGAGAGGGCACGGCGATGATCCGGGACTACCGGATCGAGGTTACGCTGGGCCAGACCGGAATCGGCGAGCTCGGTTTCGCGGCCGCCGCGAGGATCGAGATCACCACCGCGTCCCCGGTTGGCCCCTGGGTCCCGCTCGAGCTTTTTTTCAAGCTCCGCGTGGACTCGGCGCGTTGGGAGGACCGCGCGCCCGCGACGGTGTTCCGCGGCAAGGACGGGGAGCAGCTCTGGGTCAGATTGGACCGCCGCCTCCAGGCCGCCGAGATTCGCCCTCTTCTCCTGTACTATCACGGCGACCTGATCGACCGCTTTGGCGACTTCTTCTTCATCAAGTCGTCGATCGCCTGGTATCCGCGCTCCCTCGAGGGCCGCAGCCACGCTACCTTCGACATCACCTACCACAGCCCGAGCCACTACCTTATCGCGAGCGTCGGGGACCGCACCGACTCGACCGTCGCCGGGAGGGTGCTGACCACCCGCTGGATCACGGCCGGTCCGATCCGCAACGCTTCCTTCAATCTCGGCCTGTTCGAGGACTACAAGGTCAAGGAAGAGGGCGTCCCGCCCGTGACGGTGATGGTCTCCGAGCAAGCGCACCGCGAGCTCGCCAAGGCCCTCCGCCAGGAGGGAATCTTCATTCCCCAGCAGCGCAAAATGAAGGAGACGGTCGGCGCCGACGTGGTGCAGAGCCTGAAGTTCTTCCAGCGCGTCTACGGCGCCGCGCCGGTCACGCAGTTCTACGCCGCGGAGATCCCGTACTTCCACGGCGAGGCCTTTCCCGGGCTGGTGAATCTCTCCTGGGCGACCTTCCAGCAGACCGACCAGCAGGGTGACGACGAGGTGTTCCGGGCCCACGAGGTGGCGCATCAGTGGTGGGGGATCGGCGTCGACTTCGCCACCTACCACGATCAGTGGCTGAGCGAGGGGTTCGCGACGTTCTCGGGGCTCTGGTATCTCCACGCGGCCCGGCGGGACAGCGACAAGTACTTCGGGGTGCTCCGGCGCTGGCGCGCCGACATTTTCGCCCGCAAGGACGAGCCAAGTCCGATCTGGCTGGGCTACCGTGTCAGCAGCTCGAAGGACGAGCGCGGCTACCAGGTGTTGGTGTACCAGAAGGGCGCCTGGGTGCTGCACATGCTGCGCATCCTCATGCTCGAGCTCAGTACCGCCAAAGAGGATCGGTTCACCGGGATGATGCAGGACTTCTACCGTGTCTCTCGGGACCACCTCGTGTCCACCGAGGACTTCCAGCGCGTCGTCGAGCAGCATATCGGGACGAGCATGGATTGGTTCTTCAAGCAGTGGGTCTACGGCACCCAGATCCCGACCTACCGCGTGGCCTACAAGACCGACCGGGTCGAAGGCGGCCAGTACCGCGTGACGCTCCGCGTGGTGCAGGAGAACGTGGCGGAAGATTTCCAGATGCTCGTCCCCGTCACGGTGGACCTGGGCCAGAACCGGCAGGGACGATTCCGCGTCAACGTTCGCGGGTCCCAGTCGGAGATCGTGCTTCCGCTGCTGCCGGCCGAGCCGAAGAGCGTGAAGTTCAACGAGCTGGACGGGGTGCTGTGCGACGTCAAGATGGTGGGCTGGTGAGGCCTTCCTGATGCTCCCGGAGCTTCTGGCCGGGCCGAAGTGAGCTATCTTTAGAGCCATGGCGACCCGGGCCCAACCCAGTTCCCAAGCCGCGAACACCCTCTCCAAATCGGATCTCCTCGACATCTACCGGCTGATCGTCGTCTCCCGGCGGCTGGACGACAAGGAGATCCAGCTCAAGCGGCAGAACAAGATCTTCTTCCAGATCTCGGGCGCCGGCCACGAGGCGGTGCTGGTGGCGGCGGGCCGCGTCCTGCGCCCCGCCTATGACTGGTTCTATCCCTACTACCGCGACCGCGCCCTGTGCCTCACCCTCGGCATGACGCCGACCGAGATGCTGCTTTCGGCCGTGGGAGCAGCGGACGATCCCAACTCGGGGGGCCGGCAGATGCCCTCCCACTGGGGGCACAAGGCGCTCAACATCGTCAGCCAGTCGAGCCCCACGGGCACGCAGCTGCTCCAGGCGGTGGGCTGCGCCGAGGCGTGGCTGCGCTACGACCGCATCGCCGCCATCGCCGACAAGCCGATCGAGCGCGACGAGCTGGTTTACGTCTCCGCGGGGGACGGCACGACCAGCGAAGGTGAGTTCTGGGAGGCCCTGAACACCGCCAGCAACCTGAAGCTGCCGGTGCTGTTCCTCATCGAGGACAACCACTACGCGATCTCGGTGCCGGTCGAGGTGCAGACGGCCGGCGGGTCGGTGTCGAAGCTGGTGCGCAACTTCCCCGACCTGCTGGTCGAGGAAGTGGACGGCTGCGACCCGGTCGCTTCCTACGACGTGCTGCTGCGCGCGGCACAGCATTGCCGCGAGCGCCGCGGCCCCGCGCTCGTGCACGCCCAGGTGATCCGACCCTACTCGCACTCGCTCTCGGATGACGAGGTGCTGTACAAGCCGCCCACGGAGCGGGAGGAGGAGGCGAAGCGGGATTGCTTCGTCACGTTTCCCAAACGGCTGATCGCCGAGGGAGTCGCCACCGAGGCGGAGCTCGAGGCGATCAGGCGGCACGTGGACGAGGAGATCAGCGTCGCGGCCGACATGGCGCTCGCCTCCCCGCAGCCGAAACCAGAGACCGCGCTGCTCTACGTCTACTCGCCGGACGTCGACCCCACGTCCGAGCAGTTCGACACCGAGGACGACCCGCAGTTCACGGGCGATCCCACGACGATGGTCGATCTCCTGAACGGCTGCCTCAAGGACGAGATGGCGCGCGACGGGCGCATTCTCGTGTTCGGCGAGGACGTGGCCGACGTCAGCCGCGAGCGGTACCTCAAGGACGTGAAGGGGAAGGGCGGCGTGTTCAAGGTGACGTGGGGCCTGCAGCGCACGTTGGGGAGCGAGCGCGTCTACAACACGCCGCTCGCCGAGGCCGGCATCGTCGGCCGGGCGATCGGGCTCGCGACGCGTGGTCTCAAGCCCGTGGTGGAGATCCAGTTCTTCGACTACATCTGGCCCGCCTACCACCAGCTTCGCAACGAGCTCGCGACCCTGCGCTGGCGTTCGAGCAACGCCTTCAGCTGCCCGGCCGTGGTGCGCGTCACCTACGGCGGCTACCTCAAGGGCGGATCGGTCTACCATTCCCAGACCGGGGCGGTGGTGTTCACCGCGGTCCCGGGCCTGCGCGTGGTCTGCCCGAGCACCGCCCTGGATGCCAACGGGCTGTTGCGCACCGCGATCCGCTGCGACGATCCCGTGCTGTTCCTCGAGCACAAGCACCTGTACCGCCAGACCTACAACAAGGCGCCGAACCCCGGCCCGAACTTCATGATCCCGTTCGGCAAGGCGAAGGTCGTGCGGGAGGGGCGCGACCTCACCGTCGTGACCTACGGCGCCGTGGTACAGCGCGCGCTCGTCGCCGCGAAGCAGCTCGAGGAGCACGACGGCGCGAGCGTGGAGGTGGTGGATCTCCGCAGCCTCTCGCCCGTGGACTGGGACGCGATTGCGGCGTCGGTGCGGAAGACGAGCAAGGTCCTCGTGGCCTACGAGGATTCGCTCTCGTGGGGCTACGGCGCCGAGATCGCGGCGAAGCTCGCGGACGAGTGCTTTCCCTGGCTCGACGCGCCCGTCAAGCGCGTTGCCTCGACCGACACCTTCGTGGGATACGCCCCGGACCTCGAGGACTTCATCCTGCCCCAGCTGGAGGATCTCACCCGCGCGATGCGCGAGCTGCATGCGTTCTAGCGCTCGCGCCTACAGCATCCTGTTCTTCCTCTCCGGCGCCACGGGGCTCGTCTACGAGCTCCTCTGGGTGCGGATCCTCTATCAGACGTTCGGCTCCACCATTCAGTCGGTGACGACGGTCGTGGCCGCCTACATGGGCGGCCTCGGCCTCGGCGCCTGGTTGCTCGGGCGTCGCGCCGACCGGCACCCGCGGCCCGCCGCCCTGTACGGCGGACTTGAGATCGCCATCGGCGCCTTCGGCCTGGTGTCTCCGCTCTTGCTGGCGCTCGCGCACCGCATGTACGTCGGCGCCGCCGGGGCGTGGCAGCTCTCCGGCGCGACGAGCCTCACCCTGCGCTTCGGGCTCGCCGCCCTCGTCCTGCTCGTGCCGACCACCCTCATGGGCGGCACGCTCCCCGTGCTGACGCGCGCGTTCATGGGCACGGACCGAGGAGCGCTGAAGCCCTCACTCGGGAGGCTGTACGCCCTCAACACGCTCGGGGCGGTCGTGGGCACCGGGCTCGCGGGGTTCGTCCTCATCGAGTACGTCGGCATCCGGGCGAGCCTCTGGGCCACGGCCGCGCTGAACCTCGCCATCGGCGCGATTGCGCTCCGCCTCCCCGATCCCCGGGCGGTTGCCCCGGTTCAGCCGGCTTCGCAACCGGCGCCTGACCCTGGACGTCTCCTCCGTCGCACCGCCCTGGCGCTCCTCGCCCTGACCGCGTTCGCGTCGCTGCTCGACGAGATCGCCTGGACTCGGGTGCTCGTGATGATCGTGGGCGCCTCGACGTACGCCTTCACGCTGGTGCTGCTCGTCTTCCTGCTCGGCATCGGCGCGGGGAGCGCGGTCGTGGCGCGGCGCGGCGGCGCGCCCTCCGAGACGGCGGCGGACACCGCGCTCGCCCAGGCGGTGACGGCGGCCGGTGCGGGGGCGCTGTTCGTCTGCTTCGGCCTGTTGCCGCGGTACATCATCGCGATCTTCCAGGCGCAGTCGCTCGGCGCGAGCGAGCGTCTGCTCGCCATGGGCCTCGCCGTCGGGGTGGTCGTGCTGATCCCGGCGCTCGGCATGGGCATGACGTTGCCCCTCCTCACTGATCTCGCGGCCCCCCTCGAGCGCGCCCGCGGCGCCGACGTGGGGCGCGCGTACGCCCTCAACACACTGGGCGGCATCGCCGGCGCGGTGCTCACGGGCTTCGTGCTGATCGCGGCGCTCGGCACCGATCTGACCCTGCGTCTCGGCGTCGTGATCAACGGGCTGGCGGCCCTCGGCCTCGCGGTGCTCGTGGCGCGCGGCGTCGCGGAGGGGTCCGAGCAGCACCGGCGGCTGCGCCTCCGGATCATGGGCGCCGGCGGCCTCGCGACCGCGGCTCTCGTGGCGGCGGGCGCGGGGCCGCGCTGGAGCACGCGGCTCATCGACCTCGGGCCGAGCATCTACGCCCGCGAGCCGATGAGCGCCGCAGTGGTCCAGGCATTCCTCGAGCACCGGGGCGCCCGCCAGCTCGCCTTCAAGGAAGGCCGTAACGCCACGGTGTCCGTGTGGGAAGGCGAGCCGGGTCGCACCCTCAAGATCAACGGCAAGGTGGATGCGTCCGACGGGGCCGACATGGACACGCAGGTGATGCTCGGCCTGGCCCCGGTCGCCGCCCGGCCGGGTGCTGCGACCGCGCTCGTGATCGGCTTCGGCAGCGGCGTCACCGCCCGCGTCCTGGCCGACGTGCCCGGGATGCAGCGGGTGCGCGTCGTGGAGATCGAGCCGGCGGTGCTGGAGATGGGCCGGTATTTCGCCGCGGTCAACGACTCGGTGCTGTCGCGCCCCACCGTTTCCGCCGTTGTCGACGACGCCCGGAGCGCCCTGCAGCTCGAGCGGGAGCGCTACGATGTCATCGTCTCGGAGCCGTCCAACCCCTGGTTCGCGGGGGTGGCGACGCTCTACTCCCCGGAGTTCTTCCGGGTGGTACGCTCGCGCCTGACAGGCGACGGGGTGTTTTGCCAGTGGCTGCAGACCTACCAGTTGCCGCTGGGCGTCGTGGCGAGCGTCGCGGGTGGCGTGCGGGCGGTGTTCCCGCACGTGCAGGTGTGGTTCGGGTCGCCGGGCGACCTCATGATCCTGGGATCGGATCGCCCCTTCCAGTACGATTCCCTCTGGCTCGCTCGGCTCATCGGCCCGACCGGAGCGCTGGCTTTCCTGGCGCGCGAGTACCTCGGGATCGATGCTCCCTCGGACTATTTCGGGCGGTTCCTCCTAGGCGACAGCGGCGTCGCCCGGCTGGCGGAGCGCGCGACGGTCGTACACCGCGACGACCGCCCACGGCTCGAGTTCGTCGCCGCGCGCGGGTTCCTCGAAACGGGGGTGGGAGCAGAAGTCTTCGACTCGCTCGTCTCCCTGGGGTCCGCCGGGGACTGGGCAGAGGGCGGGTCGCCCCTGCTCTTGGCCAAAGCGCTCGCGGCCCGACGCTGGGACCCGACCGGGCTCGCGTACGTCGATGCGGCCCGTGCGCGCGATCCGCGCAACCCGTTCTGGACGGTGCAGAGCGCGGGCATGCAGTTGGCCCTTGGCCGGTCGGCGCCGGCTGAGTCCGCTCTCGCCCGGCTGCTCGCCGGCGGGCGTGAGCCCGACGCCCGGCTCCTGCTCGGCCTCGTGGCGCTGCGACACAACCAGACGGATCCCGCCCGCGAGCTGCTCCGGCAGGCGCTCACCGCCGGTGCCGACACAGCGGAGACGCTCGCCGCCCTGGCCGTGGCCGCGACGCGGGCGGGCCGCTGGGCGGATGGGGAGAGCGCCGCCCGCGCGGCCTTCACGGCGGCCCGGGGAACCCTGCGTCACCCGTACCCGCAGATCGCCCTGGCCGAGGCCCTGAATCGCATCGCGTTTCACGGTCCACCGCGGGAGGCGGAGCGGCTCCTCGCCGAGGCGGTTCGGAATCGGCCCGGCTGGGCGACGCTCCACGAGCTGTATGCGGTCGCCGCGTTGCGGGTGGGCGACTGCGACGTGGCGGCGGAGCACCTCCTCGTGTTGCTCGAGTTCGGGATCGAGCGCCCGCGGGGGCCCGAGGAGGTGATGGAGTGCCGGCGGGGGGAGAAGCTCTAGGCCCCGGTTTGCTCCCCGAGCACGTCCTTGATTTCCGCGGCCGCCGCTATCGCGTGATCGACGTCGTGCGACAGGGCGCGCGCCTGCTGCGTGGCGTTGGTGAGATCGTCGAGCACCGCCGCGACGCCCGCGGACTTGAGCCGCAGCAGATCGAACCGCACGTTTTGCATGGCGAGCACGCACGATTCGATCTGGTCCTCGATGAGCTGGCGGCGCGTGAGCAGGTCCGTCAGCGCCTGGCGCTGCCGCTGCAGCAGGTTGAGCTGGCGGTCACGCTCCGGACTCTCCGGCTCCCGCTTGGTCGCCTCGATCGTCTGCTCGAGCCGGACGAGCGCCGCTTCGTCCACGTCCGCACTCATCGCGTGCTCGGCTCGGGCGAGCTCTTCGGCCCGCTTGAGTAATCCGTCCACCGTGGCGACCACATCCGGCAGGAGCTGCTTCTCGGACTTGGGCAGGCGCCCCATGATCTTGAGGATCGCCTTGCGGTCGCTCCGCGCCTGGTCCACGGCGCTCGACTGGCGGCCGAACTCCTGCGTGGTCGCGGGCGGCAGGTCGGGAGGCCGCGGTCCCGCGGCTGCGAGTTGCGCCCCGGCGGCGTCCGGCGCGGCGGGGCGGTGCAGCACATCGCGCCAGGAATACCCCGCGCTCCACAGCTTCATGTACAGCGGCAGGATCCCGAAGGCGCCCCAGGGGACGGCCACCCACAGCGACCACCCGTGCCACCCCGTGGCGGCGTCGAACAGCAGGCAGCCCCCGGCGACGGACGCCCACGACACGATGCTCGTGCGGGCCTTGCGCACGATCTCGGGCTCTCCCGCCGGCGCGAGCTGCGACGCGTCGCGCGGCCGGCGGCTCGGGCGCCCTCTGAGGACCGGGCCCCGGGGGAGTGGGAAGGCCGGCAGCGGCGGCAGCCGCGGCGCCCCCCGGCCCCCCCGCTCCCGCTCTCCCTGTCCCCGCGGGGCCTGCCAGGCAGGCGGGCGGCGCGAGCGGTCCAGCGTAGCGCTGCGCGACTCAAGCGCGCGCCGCAGCGCGTCCGCCGTCGGCCAGCGGTCCTCCGGGTCCTTCTCCAGGGATCGCATCACGCAGGCCGCGAGATCGTCGGGGATGTCGGGGCGCCGGTCCGTGATGAGCGGCGCCTGCTCGGTGATGTGCTTCATCAGGATCCCCGGAACGGTCGGCGCGTGAAACGGCAGCTCGCCCGCGAGCATCTGATAGCTCACGACCCCGAGACTGTAGATGTCCGAGCGCCCGTCGATCTCCCGGTCCCCGGCCGCCTGCTCCGGGCTCATGTAGTGCGGCGTTCCGATCGCCACGCCCGTGGCCGTAAGCGTCTGCGGCCCCGTGCTGGACGACAGCGCCTTCGCGATGCCAAAGTCCGTCACGACAACGCGGCCGCGGCTGCCCTCGAGCAGGATGTTGTCCGGTTTGACATCCCGGTGGACGATGCCGAGCGCGTGCGCGGCCCCGAGCGCGTCCGCCGTCTCCAGCATGATGCGGCGCGCTTCCTCGGGCGGCAACCGGCCGCGCCGCTTCAGCTTTCCCCCGAGCGACTCGCCGTCCACGTAGGCCATGACAAAGTACACGAGCCCGTCCGGACTCTCGCCCACCGAGTGGATCGGCACGATGTGGGGATGCGACAGCCGGGCGGCCGTCTCCGCCTCCCGTAGGAACCGGAGGCGGATCTCTTCGCGGAACCCGAGCTCGGGCGGCAGCACCTTGATCGCCACCCGGCGCTTCAGCCGCTCGTCGCGGGCGTTGAACACGACGCCCATGCCGCCGCGGCCGATCTCGCCTTCGACGGTGTACGAGCTTCCCAGCGCCTGAACCAGGCGCGTGGTGAGCGACCTATCGGCGTCGTTCATCCCGGCTCACGAGGAGTGCGCGCATAGATTTACTCGCCGCGACGCGGGGTTGCAACCTCCCGAGTGGTCGGAACTTACGATTTTGAGCGCGCCACACTGGCCGCGCACAGCCGCAAACTGGTGGCTATTCGGCAGTTCCTGCCCAATTGGCCGCACGCGACTGGAACGACGCGCCTCGTTGCGGTGTTGACTCTGGTGGCACGGACGATGCTAGCAACCCAATGGGCAACGTCGCATGACCCAAATCTCTGCGAGAAGGACCCATGTCTGAGCGCATGACGCTACCGGTGCTGCCGCTCCGGGAGGTGGTCCTATTCCCGGGCGTTTCCATGCCGATCGGAGCGGGGCGGCCCTCTACGCTGCGCGCGATCGAGGCGGCGCTGAAGAGCGAGGCGCGCCTCATCTTCGCCGTCGCGCAGCGCGAAAACGTCGATCACGTGACTCCTGCCGTGCTCTACACCACGGGCACGGTCGCGAAGATCAGCCAGGTCCAGCGCGGGCTCGGCGGCGTGCAGCTGCTGCTGCACGGCGAAATGCGGGGGACGGCGCTCCACTACGTGGAAACCGAAGGCCATCTCCAGGCGGTCGTGCGGGAGCTCGCGGACCTCCCGCCGCTCATCCAGGACGATGCCGCGTTCGTGGCCCTGCATCGCGAGGCGCGTGAGCGCGCCGCGGAGCTGGGCCAGAAGTCCGGGCTGCCGGAGGAGGTCGTCCGCCAGGTGCTCGAAGGCGTGACCGATCCCGGACGGCTGGCGGACCTCGTGGCCGGTTATCTCGACGTCACGCCAGCCGAGCGGCAGGCGCTGCTGGAGACCCTTTCGGTCGAGGAGCGGCTGCGGCGCGTGCTGGTGCACGTCCAGCGCCAGATCGGTGTGCTCGACGCCCAGGAGCAGATCAAGTCGCAGGTGCAGGAGGAGCTGGGCGAGCGCCAGCGCGAGATGTTCCTGCGTGAGCAGATGCGGGCGATCCGCAAGGAGCTCGGCGAGGAAGGCGAGGCGACCGAAGTGGAGGAGTTGCGCAAGCGCTTCGAGGCCCTCGAGCTTCCCGGGGCCGCGAAACAGGAAGTGGAGCGCGAGCTCCACCGGCTCGAGCGCGCGAACCGCGATTCGATGGAGGCCCAGGTCATCCGCACCTACCTTGAGATGATGGCCGAGCTGCCGTGGAACAAGCGGGCCGAGGAGTCGCTCGACCTGAAGCGCGCGGCGGAGATCCTCGAGGAAGATCACTATGGATTGCAGGACGTGAAAGACCAGGTCCTCGAGTTCCTGGCGGTGCGGCAGCTGCGGCAGCGCACGCCGCAAGGCGAGGCCCGCGGCAACGAGGACGACAAGCAAGCGAAGGGCTCGGTCCTGCTGTTCGTGGGCCCGCCCGGCGTCGGGAAGACGTCGATCGCCAAGTCGATCGCGCGCGCCATGGGCCGCCCCTACGTCCGGATCTCGCTGGGTGGCGCGCGCGACGAGGCCGACATCCGCGGACACCGGCGCACCTACGTCGGAGCGATGCCCGGGCGCATCATCCAGGGGATGAAGCAGGCGGGAGCGAAGAACCCCGTCTTCCTGCTCGACGAGGTGGACAAGCTGGGCATCTCGTTCCAGGGCGATCCCGCGGCGGCGCTGCTGGAGGTGCTGGATCCCGCGCAGAACGACTCGTTCACCGACCATTACCTCGGGGTCCCGTTCGACCTGTCCGAAGTGTTGTTCGTCGCGACGGCGAACTTCATCCAGAACATCCCGGCGCCGCTGCTCGACCGGCTCGAGACCGTAAACTTCGCGGGCTACACCGAGCGCGAGAAGCTCGAGATAGCCAAGCGGTACCTCGTCCCGCGGCAGCTGCAGGAGAACGGGCTCGGCTCGGAGCAGCTCACGATCACCGACGCGGCGCTCGGCGAGATGATCACGAGCTATACGCGCGAGGCGGGCGTCCGCCAGCTGGAGCGCGAGATCGGCAAGCTCGGCCGCAAGGTAGCCCGGAAGATTGCGGGCGGGACGGTGGAGCGCCTCACGGTCGACCCCACGCACGTGGACGACCTGCTCGGCCGCCCCAAGGTCCACCCCGAGCGCAAGGCGGGTGAGGATCAGATCGGCGTCGCGACGGGGATGTACTACACGCCCGTGGGCGGCGACATCATGTTCGTCGAGGCGAGCGTGATGCGCGGCAAGGGCGAGCTCGTGCTCACCGGCCAGCTCGGCGACGTGATGAAGGAATCGGCGCGCGCGGCGCTCACGTATGCGAAGAGCCACGCGGATCAGCTCGGCATCCCGGAAGACGCGCTCGTCGACACGGACATTCACGTTCACGTCCCGGCGGGCGCGATCCCGAAAGACGGGCCTTCGGCCGGCGTGACGATGGCGACCGCGCTGGTGTCGGCGCTGTCCCGGCGGCCGGCCCGGCACGACTTGGCGATGACCGGCGAGATCACCCTGCGCGGCCGGGTGCTCCCGATCGGCGGCGTCAAGGAGAAGGTGCTCGGCGCCGTGCGCGCGGGGATTCAGACCGTCGTGCTCCCCAAGGAGAACGAGGCCGACCTCGACGATCTGCCCGAGGACGTGCGCCGCTCGCTCCGGGTGCACCTCGTCGAGGAGCTGGGCGACGTGCTGAGCCTGGCACTGCGGGGCGCGCGGTTCGAGGCGGGCCGCCTGGTGTTCGAGGGGAACGCTCCGGTCGAGCCGAGCCTCGTGGCGAAGAAAAACTGACGACGGCGGCGCGGGGGCGCGGTGCTGCAACCTTTTCCCCGCGCGCCGCGTCTAAGCTCTCGGTCCCCCCCGAGAGTGTGTCATGCCGCCGGCCGCGCCGCTCGTCGCCGTCATCGTCCTCGCTCAGGTCCCCGGCAGCCCGGCTCCGGGCGACGGCCGCGTGCCACCGCCCACGGCAACGATGGCGGTCGCCGTGCGCGCGTCCCGCGCGCCGGCGCTCGACGGCACGGAGGACGACGCCGTCTGGCGGGAGGCGCCCGCCATCACGGCGTTCCGCGAGTTCTCACCCCGCGAGGACGGCGACCCGCGCTTCCGGACCGAGGCGAAGGTCGCCTACGACGACCACAGCTTTTACGCGTTCATCCGCGCCTTCGATCCCCATCCCGACAGCATTCTGAAGATCCTCGCGCGCCGCGACGTGCGCGCTCCGACCGACCAGCTCAAGATCGTCATCGACTCGTACCACGACCGGCGCACCGGCTACGAGTTTGCGGTGAATCCCGCCGGAGTGAAGCGCGATTACGCGATCTACAACGACGATCGCGAGGACGAGGCCTGGGACGGTGTCTGGGAGGTGGCGACCACGGTCGACTCGCTCGGCTGGACGGCGGAGTTCCGGATTCCGCTGTCGCAGTTGCGGTACGCGCATGCCGACACGAACACCTTCGGCTTCGGCGTGTGGCGCGACATCCAGCGGTACAACGAACGCGTCGGCTGGCCGGTGTACCGGCAGTCGCGGGCGGGGTTCGCCTCGCAGCTTGGCGACGTCACCGGCCTGGCTGGACTGCCGGCGCCGCGCCGGCTGGAGGCCGCGCCGTACATGGTGACGAAGAACGTTTCGGTGCCAGCCGGCTCCAGCTTCGACCGTTCCCAGAAGCTCACCGCGGGCGCGGACCTGAAGTATGGGCTCACGTCCAACCTGACGCTCGACGCCACGGTGAACCCCGACTTCGGTCAGGTGGAGGCGGACCCGGCCGTCTTGAACCTCACCGTGTTCGAGACCTTTCTCCAGGAGCGCCGCCCCTTTTTCGTTGCCGGCACCGGGATCTTCCGCTTCGACGTGAATTGCAGCCAGGTGAACTGCAACGGCGAGCGACTGTTTTACTCGCGGCGCATCGGGCGCGCGCCCCAGCTCGCTGGCAACGACCCGGGCGCGCCCATCGCCACCACGATCTACGCGGCGGCGAAGCTGACCGGTCGGCTCCCGGGTGGGCAAACCGTAGGCGTGCTGGACGCCATTACCCAGCGCGCCGCGGGCAACTCGGCTCGCACCACCGAGCCCGCCACTAACTACGCGGCCGTCCGCGGGCAGCAGGACTTCCGCCAGGGCCAGAGCGGCCTCGGCGTCATGTTCACGGCCGTGAACCGTAGCCTCGACCAGTTGACCGAGGCGGCGCTCCGCCGGAGCGCGTACGTGGGCGCACTCGACTTTCGGCACCGCTTCCTGGGGAGCCGCTATCAATTCTTCGGCTCGCTCGACTGGAGTCGCGTCGCGGGAACGCCCGCATCCATCACCGCGACCCAGCGGGACCCCGTGCACTACTACCAGCGCCCCGACGCGAGTCTGCCGTTGGACTCCACGCGGACGTCGCTCACGGGCGACGCGGAGGAGCTCCTGTTCAGCAAGGTGGGCGGCGGGATCACGCGCTTCGAGACGAGCTACCAGCGCCGGTCACCGGGGTTCGAGGTGAACGACCTGGGCTTCCTGCTGCGCGCCAACCAGCAGAGCTGGAACAACTGGTTCGGCGTGCAGTCGCGGCATCCGAGCCGGGTGTATCAAACTGCGTTCTGGAACTTCAATTGGTGGCAATACTGGACGGGGGCTGGGCTGCCGCTCGAGCGCGCCGCCAACACCAACGCGCACGTGCAGCTCAAGAACGGCTGGTGGGCGCATGCCGGCTCGACGTTCGGCCAGCTCGGCACGACGTTCTGTGACCTCGATTGCACGCGCGGCGGCCCGGCGCTGCGGGTCGATCCGTATGTCTCCGCCTGGGCGGAATGGGACGGCGACAGCCGGGCGATCGTGGTACCCGCCGTGTGGACGAATTACTGGCGCGGAGATCGCGGGCGGTCGGAGTCGGTCAACCTGGGTTCGCAGGTGTCCCTCCGCATCGCGTCGCAGTTCAACACGACGGTTGGCATCAGCGTCACGCACAACATCAACGACCGTAGGCCGTTCGGCCCAGATTCGACGGGCACGCATTACGCCTTTGCGCACCTGGACCAAAAGCAACTGTCACTGACTGGGCGCGTGGATTACACGATCACGCGCGACCTCACCCTCCAAGTCTACGCCCAGCCGTTCGTGAGCAAGGGCGCGTACACGAACTACCGCGAGCTTGCGGCCCCCCGGGCCGAGCGGTACGCGGACCGCTTCCAGCCGTACGGCGGCACGACCGTCCCCGGGGTCAACTTCAAGCAGTTCAACTCAAACGTCGTGCTGCGCTGGGAATACCGGCCCGGCTCGACGCTCTTCGTCGTCTGGTCGCAAGGGCGGGCGGACTCCCGGCCGGCCAGCGGCACACGCTCGCTCATGGGCGACTTCGGGGACCTGTTCGACCTGCATCCCGACAACACCTTCCTGGTGAAGGCGTCGTACTGGCTCAACTGGTGACGCGGGCCGCGACTCCCTCCAGAAACAGCCGCACCGCCGCCTCCTTCCACCGCTCCCTGAGCCCCGGCTCGTCCACGCCAAGCGGTGGCGCGCTCGCCGCGATCAGCGACTCGAGCCCCAAGTACGCCACCATCAGGACCAGGGCCTGCGCTGCCGCCAGATGGGGGTCCACGTCGTCCCGCACCTCTCCACGGCCCTGTCCTTCGGCGAGCACCACCACGAGCCGCGTGACCGCCGGCGAGAACGGGCGGGCGTTCGAGCGTCCGGCCTGCGTGAGCAGCGTCACTAGCTCGGGGTGCGCGAGGAGGAAGTCGAACAGCGCCCTGAGGGTCGCGCGCAGCCGATCGAGCGGTCGGCCGTCCGCCGTCCCGAGATGCGTGAGTGCCTCTTCGAGCTGCGTCGCGCCGCGGGCGAGGACGGCGTCGAACAGTCCTCGTTTGGAGTGGAAGTAGTAAAAGAGGAGCTGCTTGTTGACTCCCGCCCGCCGGACGATCTGATCCACCCGCGCGCCGTCGAACCCCCGCTTCGCGAACTCGTCGCGGGCTGCCGCCATGATACGTAACGCACTGGAGTTGCTTAGCTTGGGTTTCAGGTCGACGACCTCAACCAAATGGTTGAGGAAATCTATGCCTGGGGCGATTGTCCCGCCAGCCAGCCGGCACGCCGCTCGTCACGGCCCGTGCTCGTCCCCGACGCCGTCTTCCGCCACGCGCGGCCGACCCGCCGGCTTCAGGTTCAGCGGTCACGCGACGTCGAGGTCGTTCCAATTGAGGATCGTGTTGAACGCGAGCGCAAAGCTCCCCATAGAGAAAGGGGACGGACTCGTGGAGGTCGTGGAGCACGGTCGGATGCCACGTGAAGAACCCGCGCAGCATGGTCTGCGTGAGCACCTGAGACATCACGATGCCGTCGCGGTTGTTGTCGTGCGCCGTGTACCGTCCCCAGTAGATCAGGTTGGGGCCGATGTTGTGGTGCGCCCTGCGGTAGCGGTAGATGTCTACCATGCGGTCGCGCTCGTCCACCTCGGTCACCGGCGTGATCAGGGTGATGATGCTGTCGCGAATCTGCCGGATGAAGGGCGACTCTTCCACTGCGAGGCGGTAGGCGAGCTCCATCAGCGACACGGAGACGCGGCGACGCGGCTTCGAGCGCCCGCAGGTACCGGGTGATGTCGGCGACGTACGACAGCCGGCCGACCGTGCCCGGGACGTAGCCAAGCGCTTGCAGAGGCGTCGGCACCCTGGGGTCCGCGGGGAGGTGGTCCGTCAGCTCGGTGTTGAAGCGGGGCTCCGTCGTGAGCGCGCGGATCGTGGCCGTATAGGCCGAATCCACGGGCTGCTGGAGCGTGATCAGGGCGAGGACGGCGTGGACCATGCGAGATTCTCCGGAACGCGTGGCAATCCTTCCCTCAGGAACTTGATCAGCAGGCGGTTCACCTCGTCAGGCGCCTCCTCCTGCACCGAATGCCCGGCCCGCGGGATCGACAGGAACGCCGAGCGGGCGAGCTGGGCGGCGAGCGCGCGGCCGAGGGCGATCGGAATCCAACGATCCTCCTCGCCCCAGAGGACGAGGACCGGCACCTGGATCCGGTCCACCCTCCCGGTGAGCCCGCTGAACCGGAACTCGCGCAGCACGCCGCGCAGCGCGCGGCCGTAGGCGGGGTCGGCGACGGGCGCGTAGTACTGTTCTACGTCCGCGGGGGTCACTTTGCTGGGGTCCGCGTACGAGGATTTGAGCACCCGCTCGACGAACCCACGGCCCTGCAATGCCACGGCGAACGCCCCGAGCACCGGCCACCGCGCCACGCGGAACAGCACCGGCTCCCGGACCCCCAGGCCTGCGGCAGCGATCAGCGCCAGGCCGCGCACCCGCTTGGGAAACCGGATCGCCGTCTCGGCGGCGATCGCGCCGCCCATGGAGTGGCCCGCCAGTACGGCGTCCGCGATGTGCAGTGAATCCATCAGCGCCACGACGAGGCTCGCGTACTCCGCGTTCGTGTACCCGTGCGCGGGCTTGTCGGACGAGCCAAATCCCCGGTTGTCGAACGCCACCACTCGGAAGCCCGCCGCTCTCACGGGACCGATCGTCTTGCGCCAGGCGTAGACCGAGGCCCCGAGCCCGTGGAGGAGGATCACGGGCGTTCCTTGACCGGCGTCGATGTAGCGGATTCTTGTCGCGTCGACGGGGAGATAGTGCGCCTGCAACGCCGTCCCCGCCGGAAAGCGCTGGGCCTCCGGGAGCGGCGCGGGCCGGCACCCGGCCGCCAGGATCAGCGCGAGCGTGACTCGTCGCGTCAGGCGAAGCTCTGGCGGGCCGTCATACGACCTCGATCGGAATCCCCATGATGCGCGCGATGAGCGCGAGCCGGAACGTCACGTCGGTCTGCCGCTGGGCGGGGCTCTTTCCCGGCCCTTCAAGCGGAAAGTAATGGGCCGTGAGGGGGCTCGTGGACCGCGGCATGGCCCGCAGGCTTTTGGGGCTCCAGATCCCCTGGTCGTCGCACTCCCGCAACAGCCGCGCGAGCACGCGGCTGGTGCTGGGGATCTGACGGACGAGACCCAGCCGGGCCAAGAGCTCCGACCAGTAGACTGCGAACGGCACGTCGGGCACGTGTCCCGCTGCGTCCGCGCGCAGGGGGTCGCCGAGAATCTCGAAGACGGGTTTGAGCAGCTTCCTGCCCGCCAGGATGGAGAACGCCCGCCGCGGGGCGGGCGACGACAGGTAGTGTCCCAGCCGCTCGATGAACCCCGCCCGCTCGCGCTGCACGGGCGGCAGGAACGCGAGCATTTCGATGGCGAAGATCGTGGGCGGGTAGCTCGCGGGATCGAGGACGGTTTTGCCCTGGGCTTTCCGAAAGGGCTTCTCGACGAGCTCGCTCCGCAGGAACTGCGAGATGCTGCTCGCGATGTTGTGCGCCGTCCCCCGCACGCGGGGATCGTCGACGTGTCCGGCGCGGGCGAGCGCGCACGCCGCGGCCTGCCGCTCCATCTGCCGCGCCCAACGGGCGAGCCCGGGGTCGGTCTTGGCGGGCTTCTGGAACTCGACCAGCAGCTCCAGCGCCCGCTGGGCCGCCATCGGGTCCGGGTCGTCCGGCTCGATGCGGGAGAGGATCTGATAGAGGAACCGATCGGCGAGCCGGAAGGGACGCTCGGACGGCGGCCAGCCCAGCTCGAGGAGCCGCCGGTACTGATAGATCGTGCCGGTCTCCGTCCAGCCGTGCGCCTTCGACGGCCCCGGGCCGAGGAGGTTGCCGCCCCACAGTCCGGTCGCCGCCTTCTGCTTGCGGGCGATCGCCTGGGCGATCTTGTAGTCGAGCACGGCCTGGTGCAGCGCGGCCAGCCGCTCGGGGTCGCGAGCGGTCTCCGGCACTACTTCGGAATAGGCCCGATACACGATCGGCGGGCTCGCCGCTTCGAGCAGCCAGGACAGCGGCAACCGATGGGAGGTCGGAAGTTCCAGGTGCTCGCTCCGCGGTGACGAGGGCGGCGGCTCGTGTCAAAAAGCCCGCAAACTTATTCGGGGACGTGCGGATCGGCCAGAGGCCGCACGGGCGATCCCGCTATTATCTTGTGCTGTAGTCGGTTATGCCTGGTGCAATCGATTGCACTCAAGGCACACTGCGGTCGTTCCGGCGCTGGAACTCGGAGTTGGGCAGCCAGCGCGGCAGCTCCGGCGCGTTCGCCACGGCGAGCGCCACGCGCATCGTCACGCGCACCTGCTGCACGGTGCCCTCGTAGGTGAACGTCGGCCGGTATTCGTCGCTCGGCCGATGGTAGCGCTCCAGGTTGTAGAGGTCGTGCTGCTGCTTCCCCCACCCGCCGGGCCGGCCGACGAAATCCGTCCCCGATTCGATCGAGAGCACGGGGACGCCGGCGCGCGCGAAGGGGAAATGATCCGACCGGTAGAACGAACCCCGCAGGTCCGGCTCGTGCACCACGACCAGCGACTCGGCGCGCGCCGCGGCCTCGAACATCGGCCCGAGGGTCGAGCGGTCGGTGCCCAGGGCGTCGATGTCCCGCGTCGCGCCGCGCACGTTCGTCACGTCGAGGTTGAGCACCGCGGCCGTGCGCTCGAGGGGCACGAGTGGGCTGAGGACGTACGCTTCGCTGCCCAGCAGCGCGCTTTCCTCGGCCGTCGTCGCGACGAACAACAGCGTTCGCCTCGGCGGCGGCGCGACGTGGGTGAGGGCCTGCGCGGCGGCGAGTAGCGCGGCGACTCCGGAGGCGTTGTCCTCGGCGCCGTTGTAGATCGAGTCGCCCCCGATCGCGGGGCCGATGCCCTTGTGGTCCCAGTGGGCCGTGAACAGCACGACCTGGCCCGCGACCGCCGGATCGCCGCCCGGCAGCTTCGCGACGACGTTCTCGGAGCGGACCCGCCGCAGTCTGCTCGTGATGTCCACCGCGACGCGCACGCCGGTCGCCGCCGGGTGGAAGTCGCGGCGCGCCGCGGCGCGCGTCAGCGAGTCGAGGTCGAGGCTCGCCTGGGCGAGCACCGCCTGCGCGGCGTCGTGCGTCACCCAGGCGGCGAACGCGATGGTCTGCGCCGGCGTGCGGTCGAGCTTGAACTGCTCGACCGACCACGACCCCCGTACCACGTCCCACGGATAGGTCGCGCTCTCGGTGGTGTGGACGAGGATCGCGCCCAACGCGCCGCGGCGCGCCGCCTCCTCGAGCTTGTAGGTCCAGCGGCCGTAGTACGTCAGCGCCCGACCGTTGAACACGGTCGAGTCCTGCAGCCCGGGGTCGTTCACGAGCATCAGCAGCACCTTGCCGCGGACGTCCGTGTCCTTGTAGTCGTCCCACTGCCACTCGGCCGCGCGCACGCCGTAGCCGACGAACACGAGGTCGCCGTCCCCGACGACGTGCCCCTCCGGCCGCTCCGCCCACGCGACGAACTCGTCGAGATACTTGAGCGCCCTGGTCGAGCCGCCCTGCCCCCACACGAGCGACGGGTGCGGCACCATCCCCACGAGCGCGACCGGCTGGAAGTAGGAGCCGTCGGCCCCCGCCGGCTCGAGCCCGGCCGCCTGGAATTGCGCCGCGACGTAGCGGGCCGCGAGTCGCCCGCCGCGTGTCGCCGGCGCCCGGCCCTCGAGCAGGTCGTCCGCCAGGTACTTGAGGTGCGCGTCCAACGCCGCCGCGCTCACCGGAGGGAGCGGCGCGGCGAGCGGCGTGGAAGGTGCCGATTGCGGCGCAGCGCACCCGCCCCACAGCATCGCGACGGCCGCGGACCATCTCCAGGACATTGGCGAATGGCTCCTTTCGTTCACCCCGGGCAGCGCAGCGCGTGCAGCGACGGAGGGGTGCGTGCGCCGCCTTCGCTCGTGAGCACAAGGGTCGTGTCGTCGAGGAAGTCGATCGCTTCTCCCTGGACCTCGAGCCCGGCGACATTACACACCGGCCGCTTGCTCGGGGCGAGTCGGCCCCCGGCGCCCGGGACGAAGAAGTAAATCTCCGCATAGGTGCGGATCGCGACGAGCCGACCGTCGGGGCGCACGCCCGCGCCGGTGACCAGGCGTCCCAGCGCGGCGAACGTGACGATGGGCAGGGCCTGGACCAGCGAGGCGGTGACGACGGTGTCCCCGCGCCAGGCTCCCCGCGGCACGCGGTACAGATGGACCGCCCCGCGCCGCCCTTTGCCGACGAGATAGAGCGCACTGTCGCGCGGTGACAGGTAGATCGCCTCGACGTCGTCCGGACCCCGCGGATACCTGAGACGGAGCGCCGACGCGCGGGCGGAGCGTGCGGTGTCCGCAGGCCCGGTCGGGACATCGGGCTCGGGCACGGCGTAGATCACCACGGACTTGCGGTTCTCCTCGTTGTCGCCCGTGTCCGCGATGTAGAGACAGGCGCCGCCCGCGGCGGGGCAGGGACCGAGAGCGATGTCCTCCCAGTCCACGGCCCGAGCGTCGCGGATGCGCACGGCGCCGCGGTCGGCGCCGCTCAGATCGGTGGCGTACACGTAGGGACCGTCGCCCGAGTCGTTGTGCGTCCACAGGACGCCGCGGTGCGCGCGGCTCACCACCACGCCGGAGCTCTCGCGCACGCGCGGGCTCTGGAGGTTGACCGCCAGCGTGACCCGCGGGGTGCCGGGCGCGCTCTGGAGGGCCAGCAGCAGGAGGATCACTGGCCACCAAGGAAATCCGCTTGATCGGGTCCCGGCAAGGGGCGATCTTTGGCGCATGCTCGCTGGGTTGGAGTCCCGTCGCGTCGAGCGGCTGCCTGATCGAGTCCGGTTCCCGGGCCGGATCCTGTTCCTGGCCGAGGATCCAGCGCTGGTCCGGCGCCAACTCGAGGGGACCGATCTCGATTGGGCCCCCGCGATCAAGCTGCGGGACGACATCTCGACCGACGAAATCACCCCCGCCTACGTCTGCTATTACTACGACGAAACCCTCGGCGACTTTCCGTACTTGGGCTTGAAGTGCGGCGACGAGTTCCCCATCACGCGCGGCGCGGTCAAGCGCGGCGGGTTCGTCGCGTCGGTGAGCGGGAAGCGGCGCGGCAAGGGCTCGTCGCGCGAGCAGTCGCCCTTCGCCGAGATGTGCGCGGGGATCAAGCTCGTCATCGCCGAGAACATCGAGCGGATCTACCGCGAGAACTGCCAGAACCTGGGGATTCTCACGACCACGGATTTCTCGATCATCGACACGGTGCGTCGCGGCGAGGCCATCCCGCTCGCGGCCTTTAGCGAGGGGGAAGGGGAGATCACCCGCGGCATCGTCGAGTACGGCGGGCTGTTCAACTTCAACGTGGCCCGCCTGCAGGGGAAGGTGGCGCTCACGCCTCCCGCGACCCGGCCGCGGCCGATGACGCTGGGCGAGAAGATCATCGCGCGGCACTGGGTGATGGACCCGTCGAGCGGGAGGGTCGGCGTGCCGGCGGTGAAGCCCGGGGACGAGGGCTTCGTCGTCACCGACATCCGGTTCAGCCACGAGTACGTGACGCCGATGGCGGCGATCTTCTTCGAGCAGCTGGTCGGCAAGGACGAGAAGGTCTCCGACCCGGGCTCCGTCCTCATGTTCCGCGACCACCTGACGTTCCTCGGCGAGGCGATGACCGCCGAGCGCGTCAAGGAAGGCCTGCTCGACGTGGCGCTGCAGCTCGAGAAGAAGCAGCGCGAGTTCGCGGAGAAGCAGGGGATCAAGCTGTACGGCGAGCTGCGGCTCGGGCACCATGGGTCGGAGGCGATCTGCCACTCGAAGATCCTGGAGGGGCACGCCGAGCCGGGAATGGTGATCATCGGGAGTGATTCGCATACCCCGCATGCCGGCGCGGTCGGGTGTGTGGCGTTCGGGGTCGGCACGACCGCGATCTTCAACTCGTGGATCACGAAGGACGTGCGCATCACCGTCCCCGAGACGGTGAAGGTGGTGGTGCGCGGCACCAAGCCCGATAACGTGACCGCCAAGGACTTCATGCTCGAGATCCTGCGCCACCGCTACGTGAAGAGCGGCCGGGCCATCGGCAAGCTCGTCGAGTACGGTGGGGCTGCCGTCGCGGCCCTGTCGGTGGATGAGCGGGCCACGATGGCCAACATGACCGCCGAAGTGGGCGGGTTCACGGGCTACGTGGCGCCGGACGAGAAGACGGTCGAGTACCTGATGGCGTACCGCGGCATGCCGCGGGGCGAGGCCGAGCGCCTGTGCGAGGGGCTCGAAAGCGATCCCGGCGCCGAGTACTGCGAGGTGATCGAGATCGACGCGAACGCGCTGCGGCCGATGATCGCCCTGCCGGGCGACCCCGGGAACGGGCGCTCCATCGAGGAGGTCGGGGGGCGCATCCGCGTGGACATCGCGTACGCCGGCTCCTGCACCGCCGGGAAAAAGGAAGACATGGACATGTACGCGCGGGTGCTTGGGGAGGCGGCGGACCGGGGGGAGCGCGTGGCGCCCTGGGTGCGCTTCTACATCCAGAGCGGCTCGCAGGACGTGAAGCGCTACTGCGAGGAGCAGGGGTATCTCGAGCTGTTCCGGCAGGTGGGCGCCACGTTTCTCGAGCCGTCGTGCGGCGCCTGCATCAACGCGGGGCCCGGCGTCTCGAAGACGCGCGACGAGGTGACCGTGAGCGCGATCAACCGCAACTTCCCGGGCCGCTCGGGTCCCGGCCAGCTCTATCTCGCCAACCCCTACACGGTCGCGGCCTCGGCCATCGCCGGCTACATCACCGAGTGGCGACCCGGGATGGCGCTCGCCGCCGAGCCGTAGCCCGGGTTCCGGCCTCCGCGGGTCACGGCACTAGCGCCCGGCCACCGCGCTCGACAGCTCCCGCGTGGCGGGCTCCACGCTCCGCTTGGGCCGCAGCGAATCGCGTTGGTAGACGCTCCGCGGGTTCCACAACACCCATGACGTGATCCCCAGCTCCTCGACGGCGCGGATCTGCTCGCGGATCTCGAACGGGGTGTAGCGCGGGAGCCGGCGGCCCAGCGTGAACGCCTGCAGGAACGGCCGGATCTCGGCCGCGGCGGCGTGCGGCCGGGAGCGCTGCAGCGCGTCGCGCATCGCGTAGCGCACGACGCGATACGGCTCGGCGTTGGGCCGCGCGACTCCGAAGGCGCCGCGGTAGTAGTGGCTGGGATAGACCATCGGCAGTACGACGTCGGCGATGTTGATGAAATCCTCCCACACCTGCCCGATCCCGAGATCCCCTGTGGTGGTCGACGCGGTAAGGCCGAAGATGTCGAAGGTCACGGGCACGCCGAGCGGCTTGAGGCGCTTCTTGAGCAGCGTGATGTTGTCGCGCACGGCTTCGCGCTGCGTCTGGCCGGCGCGGCGGGCGGGGAAGATCGCCTGCGCCAGGCGGTGGGGCGGCTCGTCGGGGAAGCGCACGTAGTCGAACTGCACCTCGTGGAATCCCAGCCGCACCGCCTCCTCGGCCAGCTGGGCCGAATAGATCCAGACCGAGTCGTTGTACGCGTCGACCCAGGCGATGTCGATCCGGTCACGCCACAGGCCGCCCGTGCCACGGTCCCTCACCGACCACTGCGGCTTCCGCTCCGCGAGCAAGGGGTCCTTGGCGACGACGATTCGCGCGATCGCGTAGATGCCGTGCGCGGCGAGCGTGTCGAGCCGGGCCGGCGCGTCCTTCGCGCGCGCGCAGCGGCTCGCCCCGATCTGCTGCGCCGTGGGCACCGTCGACGGATACAGGATGCACCCCGTGTCGTCCTTCACGTCGATCACGAAGGCGTTGATCTCCGTGTCGTCGGCGAGCCGGACGAGCTGTCGCAGCTTCGGCGAGGCGAACGCCCACGCGTTCACATACAGCCCCTTGATCGACCGGGCGGGCGGCGTGAGCAGGGCGGCCTGCTGCACGTAGCGGATGTCGACCGGCCGGAGGGAGACGCGCGCCTGGTCGGGGGCGATGAGCGGCGGAACCGCGGGGCGGATGGAGTCGGGCCGGGGCGTAACTGCGTCCTGAGCAAAAAGGCCGCGACTCACGAAGAGCGCGGCCAGCAAGAGCGCGCTTGCCTGCCGGAGCACTGCCATATGGGGCATACACCATAGGAAGCGACCCGGAATCAGGCAAGGCGGCCCATCACACTCACTTCGCGGTCGGCTGTAAGCTGTTGAATAGCAAGGGGAAAGTCGCGATGCTCTGACCCCGGTACTGCGCCCGGAAGCCGAACAAGACCACCCGGCCGGTCCCCTGTTTCACCTCGATGAGGGCGGCCCGGCCGGCTACTCGCTCGGGGTGCAGCACCCACCCTGACAACAGCACCTTGTCGGCGTCCGCCGGATAGCGCCCGACGACCCGCGCGACGCTCGAGTCGAGCACCTCGAACGCCGGGCCGCTCTCGAACCACGCAATGCTTTGCGCCGGCAGGCCGCGCGCGATGGGTTGGGCGGTGTCGAGCTCGAGCCGGAAGATCGAACCGGGGGCGTAGAACTCGTCGTCCGCCACGCCCTCGAGCACGTTGCGGACCGGGAGCCGCAGCTGCTCGACGGCGAAGCGGCTCGCCTCGTTGAGCGCGATCAGTGTGCCGCCGTCCTGCACGAACTGGCGCAGCCCCTGCACGCCGTCCTGCGCGAGCCCGCCCGGGTACGGCGCGGGGTACTGGCGGGACAGACCGTCGAGAATGTCGTGCGGCTCCTGGTCGGGCAGCACGATCACGTCGAAGCTCTCCCGGAGCTTGCCCCCGCGCACCACGGAGTCCACCACCGAGACGTACGGCACCCTCCACGTGTCGAACACCCAGCGTGTCCACCCCTCGTCCATCGCCCCCTTGTCCGTGGAGTTGACGTATGACCGGTACAGCCCGATGCGGGGCGCGTCCGGGCCCGCGAGCCCGGGATAGCCGGGCGTCGCCGTCGGCGGCTCGACCGGCGGCGACAGGCCGACGCGCAGCGAATCGCGCGCGGCCACCGCGGTCACGCCCATCAGCAGCGGGAGCGCGTGCGCCGTGACGTCGTAAGGCGGCAACGGCGGGCCGCCGGGGTACAGCCGGAGGTCGGGGTAGCGCTGCGGCTCGAGCAGCGCCTTCGCGAACGCCGCGTAGGGTTGCCGCAGCACGACGACGTAGCTCTCGGCCGCGAACCGCTGGCTGCCGGCCGTCACCGGCTGCAGCGCGGTGCGGATCTCCACCTGGCCGCGGTGCAGGATGCCGAGCAGTGTCGCGAGCCCGATGGTGTCGCGCTGCTGGCGCGGGATCACGTACGCATACGGCCATCCCTTCCAGCCGCGCACGGCGCGCGATTCCACCGCCAGGAAGCTCGCCAGCCAGCGGTCCCGGTAGCGGGCCGCGTTCTCGAGCAGCGCGTAGGCGGCGTCGGTCTGATAGGCGACGATGTCGCGCAGCGTCCAGCGTCCGCCGGGCCAGGGGTTGGTAAAGTTCCACGACCGCTCCCGCGGATTGAAGCCCCGCGCCCGGGTGGCGAGGCGGTCGAACGGCACGTCGAGCGGTGATGCGAGGTTCGCGCTCGCCGCCTCCGAGAGGATGCGCACGCCGCCGTGGTAATGCTGGTACGCCCGCGCCGGCGTCCAGGCGTCGTACACCGCGTTCAGCGCGATGCCCGTCTTCCCCTGCCCGGCGAGCTGCCACGCGATTGCGCTGCCCAGCGCGTTGACGCCGTCCACGAGCAACGGGTCCACGTTCGGCTCGATCGGATCGAGGTACGGCGGCAGGAAGAGCCGCGACCCGTCGGTGTCCTGTTGGTGGATGTCGTGCACGATCTGCGGGTGCCACACATTGTGGATCGAGTCCACCGTGAGCTGGGTCTCGACCTGCGTGAACGCGTACCAGTCGCGGTTGTTGTCGTGGCCCGCGTAGTGGTGGTACAGCTCCGGCGGGTCGGTCCCCTCGGCGGGCGTGCCCAACGTGCGGTTGTACCAGCGGGTGACGATCGTGACCCCGTCGGGATTGAGTGAGGGCACCAGCCACAGGATCACGTTGTCCAGGATCGCGCGCGTCGCGCCCCCGGTGTCGGTGGCGAGGCGGTACGCGAGCACGGCCGGGGTCAGGCTCCCACCCACCTCGGTCGAGTGGATCCCCGACGTGATGAGGACGATCGTGCGGCCGTCCCGCAGTGCCTCCTGCGTCTCGCGGGCGTTCTTGAGCGTGCGGGGATCGGCGAGCTGGGCGTTGAGCCGGCGGTAGCGGTCGAGGCGCCTCAGGTTCTGCGGGCTCGAGATCACGAGCGCCACGAACGGCGCGCCGCGCGTGCTCTTTCCGACCTCGCGGTAGTCCACCCGGTCGCTCGCCTTGGCGAGCGCCTGATAATAGCGCACCAGCACCGGCCAATCGGCGAGCTTCCGGTCTTCGCCGGGCTCGAACCCGAGGACCGATCTGGGCGTGGGCACGCGCGCGGGGCGTGCGCCGCGCTGCTGCCCCGCCAACGCGGGCGCGGCACACAGCCCCGCCGCGAGGAGGGCGAGGACGGCACGCGGCGTCACGGCGCTAACGGGTCGATCCGGCGGTCGGCGCGCTGTCGCCGGTGCCGAGCCAGTGCGCGAACCAGGTGCGGATGCGCTCCAGCCGGTCCACCAGCAGCCAGGGCGGGCCGGTGCGGGAGAGCCCGTGGAAGGAGCGCGGGTAGCGCACGAACTCCGAGGGCACGCCGCGTCTCCGGAGCATCGCGAACAGCTGCTCCGCGTCCGTGATCGGCGTGCGGCGGTCGTCCTCGCTGTGCACGATGAGCATCGGCGTCCGGATGGCGTTCGCGTAGGTCATCGGTGACAGCGCGCGGTACAGCGAGTCCCGCTCCCAGGGCGGACCGAAAAACTCGTAGTCCGTGAGGCCCTGCGCGTCGGAAGAGCCGTACCACGAGTAGAAGTTGTAGATGGACCGGTCGGTTTCCGCGGCCGCGAACCGGCTCGTGTGCGACACGATCCAGTTCGTCATGAACCCGCCGTACGAGCCGCCGAGCACGCCCATCCGCGTCGTGTCCACCCCGCCGCGGGCAATCGCGAGATCAACCGCGTTCATCAGATCCCGGTAGTCGTCCGCTCCCCACCGCCCGCGGGTGGCAAAGGTGAACGCGTGACCGTATCCGCTCGAGCCTCGCGGGTTCGTGAACAACACCCAGTAGCCCTGCCCGGCGAGCATCTGGAATTCGGGGAAGAAGACGTTGCCGTAGTTGGCGTGTGGGCCACCGTGAATGGACAGGACCAACGGATACTTCCTCCCCGGCTCGTAGCCGTAGGGGCGCATGAGCCAGCCTTCGACGCGGAGGCCACCGACGCCGGCTTGCCAGAACGTGTCGGCCGGGATCGTCACCACCTGCGCGAGCAGGCCATCGTTGAACGAGGTCAATCGCCGCTCGGCGTCCGAGCCGATCGGCCTCACGTACAGCTCGACCGGATGCGTGACGTCGCTCGCGGTGTAGGCGAGCCACTTGCCGTCGCGTGACAGCACGGGGTCCCGAAGCTGTCGCTCTCCCGTCGTGACCTGGCGCACGGGGCCGTCCGCGAGCGGCACCGCGAACAGATGTACGTTGCCCCGTGTCTCGGCGACGAAGTGGATTGTCTTGGAGTCGGCCGACCACAGGGGATCGGCCGGGTCAAGATCCCAGGATGCGGTGAGCGCGCGGGCCGGCCCGCCGGCCGCCGGAATCACACAGACGTCGCTTTCCTGGCCCCGTCCCTGCGAGCAGACGAACGCGATCCACTGCCCGTCCGGAGACCAGGCTGGTGAGCGGTTCTCCGGAAAGCCGGTGACCAGCCGCGACACTTTCCCGTCCAGGACGCTGAGCCGGTAGAGCTGCGGCCGCGGCTCGTAACGGGCCTCGTCGTCTTCCGTCGAGTCCTGCTCGAACACGATCGCCGTGCCGTCGGGTGACCACGCGGCGTCGGTCTGGCCCAGCGTGCCGCTGGTCAGCTGTCGCGGCTCCCCGCCTTCCACCGGGACGAGGTAGAGGTGGATGGGCCGCCGCACCTCGCGGGGCGGCAGCAACCCGCGCTCGTCGGCGACGACGGGCAGCGAGGTGTAGACCCGACCGTCGAATCGCTTGACGTCCGGTGCCCGGGTGATCGCGGCGGGCGACACCCGGTCGCGCCACGGCTCCAGACTGTCCGGTTTCGGCCCACGCCACCCGAACGCGATCCAGCGGCCGTCCGGCGAGAACACGGGCGGGCCGTGAACCCCGGGGACTTGGTACGGCCGGCCGCGGGAACGAACCGGCTTGAACCACACTTTCCCGGCGCTGTCCGAATAGGCGAGGACGGCACCGTCGGTGGACCAGACGGGATGCGCCGCGTCGCCGGCAGGAGCGGTCGCCCGAGCCGGAAGAGAGGATCCGTCGGTCGGCGCTACCCAGATTTGCCGGGACCTTCGATCGTTCTCCTCGACCACCGTGGTCACGGTGAACGCCATTTGCTTGCCGTCCGGGGACAACTGCGGTTCGGCAAGTGACACGAGGCGGTAGTAGTCGGTCGCCTGCCACGGACGGCGAGGGCTCGGCTGGGGAACCGCAGCGGGTCGCGCCGCGGCCCGGCACCCCGCCCCCGCCGCGATGGCGACGAGGAGCGGCAGCGAACGGGTCAGCATCGAAGTGCTCGCACCGACTGTTTCGGGGAACGCGAAAAATACGGACCCGAACTGCCGGTGCATAGGGGGAGGAAGGGCGCGTCGATGCGTCGAGTGGTTGCACGTCTTGTGCGTCTGGGCTGTTGTGCGTCTAGCCCTTCACGGCAGCTTGTGCAACTCCACCCGCCGGTTCTGTGCCCGTCCCGCCGGCGTGGTATTGGGCGCGATGTATCCCGACGCTCCGTATCCCCTGGCCCTCATCCGGCCGAGCGGCACGCCGTCGCGCGCGAGGTATGCCCGCACCGCCGCCGCGCGCGCCTGCGAGAGCCGGAGGTTGAGCGCCGCCGAACCGGTGCTGTCGGTGTAGCCGGCGATCTCGATCCGGATGTCGGGGTTGGCCATGAGCGACGCCGCGACCTGATCGAGCACACCGTACGACTCCGGCCTGAGCGCGGACCTGCTCGACTCGAAGTTCACGCCCAGCAGGATCAACGTCGGCCGTGGCGGGGCGCCCGGCGCGGGCCGCGAGACGACGTCCGGCTGGAACAGGACGAGGCAGCCGTTCGCGTCCACGTGCACGCCCGGCGGCGTGTTCGGGCACCTGTCGAGGTTGTTGGGCACGCCGTCCCGGTCCGAGTCGCTGACCACCGCGCAGCCGGTGGCGTCGACCGGTGTACCGGCCGGCGTGTACGGGCATCGGTCGAGGCCGTCCGGCACGCGATCCAGGTCCGTGTCCATCGGGCAGCCCTTCGGATCGACCAGCGCGCCCGACGGGGTGCCGGGACACTGGTCGATCCCGTCCGGCACGCCGTCGTTGTCCGCGTCCACCGGGCAGCCGACGGCGTCCACCACGGCGCCGGCGGGCGTAGTGGGGCACTTGTCGACGCCGTCCGGGACGCCGTCGGCGTCGGAGTCCGTGGGGCAGCCCTTCGTGTCCACCTGCGACCCGGGTCGCGTGTCGGGGCACTGGTCGATCCCGTCCGGGACGCCGTCGCGGTCGGCGTCGCTGGGACAGCCGGTCACGTCCACCCGTGCGCTGGCGGGCGTGCCGGGGCATTTGTCGAGGCCGTCGTACACGCCGTCGAGGTCGGAGTCCAGCGGACAGCCGCGCGGGTCGAGGGTCGCCCCGAGCGGCGGGTTCGGGCAGGCGACCACGCGGTCGGGGACGCCGGCCTTGTCGGCGACGTCGGCGACCTTCGGGGGCCTGCCCAGGTGGAGCACCGAGAGGCCCGCCGTCGCGACGACATGGGTCGCCGTGCCGGAACTGGACGCCGCACTGGTACGCGGCGTGTAGATGCCGCGGCCCTCGAGCCGCAGCGCGACGCGGTCGGTCAGGAAGATCCGCGCGCCGGCGCCGCCGTGCGCCGCGTGGTCGGTAAAGTCGTAGGGCGCCCGCGTCCCGAAGTCGAGTAGCGAATAGCCGCCGAGCACGTAGAGGACGACCCGGGGGCCCCGCACGACGTTGGCGACCAGGCTGGCGCTCCCGATCAGGGGCTGCATGGTGGCCGTCGTGCTGCCGGTCGAGAAGGTATAGCCGGGCTGGAACAGGACGTCGCCCTCCAGCCCGACCACGTTGCCGAGGAAATACCCGAGCCGCGCGCCGCCGCCGACCTTGTTGGCGAGGCCGAAGGCGGCGTCGTAACGCGCGTAGGAGCCGAACGCGCCGACTTCGAACTGACCGGCATGCTGGGCCGCGACACTCCCCCGCGGGAGCGCCAGCAACCCCACCAGCACCCCGAGCCTTCTCATATCGGCTCCTCTGCGCCTACGGTAACTGGTGCAGCTCCACGCGTCGGTTCAGCGTGCGCCCCGCTGGCGTGGTGTTCGGGGCGATCGGATTGGCCGGGCCGTACCCCCTCGACGTCATGCGGGTCGGCGGGACGCCCTTGCTGACGAGGTACGCGCGCACCACATCCGCCCGCGCCTGCGAGAGCCTCCGGTTCAGCGTGGCGGACCCAGTGATGTCGGTGTAACCCGCGATCTCGATCCGGATCTGCGGATTCGCGACGAGCGACTGCGCCACGATGTCCAGCACCGTGTAGGACTCGGGCTTCAAGGCCGACTTGCCGGTCTCGAACAGCACGCCGCGCAGGATCACGGGGGCGCGCTCCGGCGTGAACAGGATCATGCAGCCGATGGCGTCTACCCGCGTGCCTGCCGGAGTCCCCGGACACTTGTCCTTGGAGTCGTCGACGCCGTCGCCGTCCGTGTCCTTGAAGCGCTGGCACCCCACGTTGTCCACTTCCGCCCCCGCCGGCGTGTTGGGGCACTTGTCGAGGCCGTCCGGAACGCCGTCCTTGTCCGAATCGATGGGACAGCCGGCGGCATCCACGGTCGCTCCCGCGGGGGTGTTGGGGCACTGGTCGATCCCGTCCAGCACGCCGTCTTTGTCCGCGTCCGTGGGGCAGCCCTTCGGATCCACGCGCGCGCCGACCGGCGTGTTGGGGCACTGGTCGATCCCGTCGACGACGCCATCGCCGTCCCCGTCCGTGGGGCAGCCCTTCGTGTCCACGCGCGCGCCGATAGGCGTGTTGGAACACTGGTCGAGGCCGTCGTACACGCCGTCGCGGTCGCCGTCCAGCGGGCAGCCGCGCGGATCGACCATGGCGCCCAGCGGCGTGCCGGGGCAGGCGTCCCGCTTGTCAAAGACGCCGTCGCGGTCGGTGTCGATGGGCGGGCCGCCCTTGGAGAAGACGGATATGCCGAGCGAGCCGACGACGTGGCCGGCCCAGGTTCCGCTCCCAAACCCGGTGTTGGGGGCGTAGATGCCTCGCACCTCGAACCGCAGCGCGGCCCGGTCGCCGAGAAACACCCGATCGCCGATCGCGCCGTGGAGGCCGTTGTCGGTGAAGCGGAACGGCGACGTCTTCTCGAAGTCGAGCCGCGAGTAGCCGCCGAGGATGTAGAACAGCTGGCGGGGGCTCCCGAAGTTGACGACGACGCTCGCGCCGCCGAGGGCCAGGGAGCTAGGAGACGCGCCGCTCTTCGCGTCCGGGCTCTGGTAGCCGGCGTCGACCTCCAGGCCGAGCACGTTGGTGAGGAAGAAGCCGAGGCGGCCGCCGGCGCCCATTTGGGGGTCGAGGTTGTATGCCCGGTCGTACCGCGTGAAGGATCCGAACGCGCTGAGCTCGAACTGGTGCCCGCGCTGAGCGCCCAGGCGGGACGCTCCGCAGATGAGCGTCATTCCCACGATGACGAGTGTCCGCACGGATCGGCTCCTTCCTGCAGGGTGGCCCTACGGGGTAAATCCGCTGCGCATACGGTAATAACTCCGCTGCGGGTTAGAAACCCCAGACGCCAGCTTCTCGCTGGCGGGTGGCTAAGTCTGTGCCCCCGATCACCAACGCGTGCCGCGATCCGTCCCCGTCCCGCCAGCTCACGCCGGTGGGCCCGACCAGCGTTCCGCCGCCCTGGCCGGCAATCGTCGTGGCGCCGACAGTGCCGACGAACGGGCCGATCGAGCCGTCGGCGACGGCCGCCGCGATGGTCTCGGCGCTGTTCGTGGCCGCGCCGTCGTACATCCCGCCCACGACCAGGACGGCATCGCCCAGGTCCAGTGTTGCAAACTGCGAGCGCCCCGCCGGCAGCAGCACTGGCCCGGCCGCCCAGGGACCCGCGAGGAACCCGGAGGCGAGGCTCACGGGCGCCGTGTCGCTCGAGGCGAGGCGCGCGGTCGCGGGATCGATCCCGCCCCCCGGCGGAACGCTGTCAGCCACCCCGCCGAACGCGACCGCATGGTCGTCGAGCACGACGCCCCCCCCGTACGCACGGGGAGCGGAGAGCATGGGCTGCTGATACCAGCCGTCGATGTGTCCGTCCACGCCGATTCGGCCCACGTACACGGTGCGCTGCGGCCGCCCGGCCGAATCGGTCCCGCCGATCACGTAGATCCGGCCGCGCTTCACGACGGCGGCCGCGCCCACGACCGGTGCCGGGAGCGCCTCGATCGGGGCAAAGGGGCTCGAAACGCTGTCGGGCGTGACTGCCGCGGCGAGCACCGAGGCCTGCGCCCGGCCTGCAGAGTCCACGCCGCCGATCACGTACAACGTGCTGCCCGCGAAGCGGGAGTTGTAGCGTGTGGCCACCGCCACCGCCGCGAGCGCCCGCGGCGCGGGCAGCACGCGGGCGCGGGCGGGATCCGATGTGTCGCGCTGGCGCGTCCAGGACCCGATGCTTCCCCCGCCGGCTGGCGGCGCGCGCGCGACGTACACACCGCTGTCCAGCACCAGGCGGGGCCCGAGCGGCTCCGCACCGCCGGCGGCGTAGAGGGTCGTGGAGACGGCGTCGCCGAGCGGGGTCTCGGCCGCCGCCGCGCCGACGCCGATCGGAGCGGCCGGGAACGTGGTCCGGCGCTTCCAGACCAGCGTATCAGGGCTGAAAGGCAGTCGCGGCAGGACGTGTACGAGGGCGGTGAGTCGCCGCCCCGTCGTGGTCGTGACGAGGAGGCTGCCCGAGACGGCGCCAGCCGGGACGGCGACGCGGATTGCGAGGTCGCTCCAGGCGGCCACCGGCGCGGTCACCACGCCGCTGCCCTGCTGGAACCCGACGGCCCCCGTCCCCTGCGCGCCGCCGAACCCGAAGCCTTCGATGACGGCGTCCTGGCCCGGCACCAGGATCGGCTCGACCGCGCCGTCCACGTAGTCGATGCGCGCGGCAGCCGGCGGTGGCGGTCCCGCCGTCTCGCCGCAGGCGACGAGCAGGGCGACCAGCGCCGGCGCCGGTCTAGGGCCGGCCATTCTCCCCACGGACGAAGCGGACGGCCTTCGCCAGGCTGTCGGCGAGCATCGCGAGGTCGGTGGCGCCATGGGCGAGGTGCTCGATGGCCCCGAGCTGCCGCGCTGCCGCTGCCGCCACCGCCTCCGCCTCCGTCGTCGAGGATTGGGCGCCCGTCTTCGCCTGCTCGAGCGCCTTCGAGATCCGGCCCGAGAGCTCGCCAATGCCGCGTGCCAACTCCGCCACGCGCTTGCCTGCGCCGGCAGTGCCCGACGCCGCCTCGGCGATATGGCTCAGGTCCTGTACCCACTCGGCGGAGGTTTGGACCACGTCGCTCAGGTCGGCGCGGATCCGCTCGAGCAGCTGCGCCGCGCGGTCGAGGGCCCGGCGGGTGTCCTGGGCCGACTTACCCACGGCCCGGGCTTCGCGCCCGCTGGCTTCCGCGAGCTTGTGCACTTCGTCGGCAACCACTGCAAAGCCGTGTCCATGCAGGCCGGCCCGCGCCGCCTCGATCGTGGCGTTCAGGGCGAGCAGGTTGGTCTGGTTCGCGATGAACCCGATGGTCTCAGAGAACTTCTCCACCTGCTCGGCCACATCGCGGAGCCGCCGCACCTCGCTCGCGCTCTCTTCGGTGGAAGCGCCCAGCTCGGTGAGGCGGCGGACGGCGGCCTGCGTGGCGACGCGCACCTTGGCGGTGGTTTTCTCCATCCGGGAGCCCGAATCGCGCGTCAGGTCGCCCGCCGCGGACACGTCTCCCGCGTGCTGCTTCAGCTGATCGGACTCGCGCACGGCCGCGGTCACGAGGTTCGCCGCCTGGTTCGCGCCCCGGCTCGCCCGCTGGGCCGCCGCGGTCACGTCTCGACTCGCGGCGTGGATCTCCTGGGTCGTGGCGGTGAGGGTCTGGGTATAGGCGCTGGTCCGCTCGGAAGCGCCGACGACCGGCTGCACCGCGGCCTCCAGCGCGAGCATGAGCGCCAGCTGGGGCGCGAGGAGCGCGAGCATCTCGCCGTCCGCCTGGCGGTACATGTGGGGATCGGAGTGACGCACGCTCCACAGCCCCACCAGCGTGCCCGCGTGATACAACGGGACCAGCACCTCCGAGCCCGCGCCTTCCCGGCCGGGGAGCGCTGCTTGATCGCGCCGCAGGTCCTGGCCCACGAGCGGGCGTCGCAGCCGCACGGCCTCGCCGGCGAGCCCCGCGGCGGCGTCGAACCGGAAGCTCCGGCCCGGTTGTGCCGCGACCGCCGTGTCCACCACCAGCTCCATCTCGTTGGCGTGCGCGTCGTAGCGTGCAAACCCCATGTGCTCCCAGGAGACGAGCCGCCGGGCCAGCTCCTGGATGCGCGTGAAGCTCCGGGCGAGCGAGATGTCCCCGGCGATCACCTGCGAGAGCCCCTGGATCAGGGCCTGCTCGTCCGCGCGCACGCCCAGCCGGATGACGTGCGCGCTGGTAGCCGTCGCGGCGGCGAGCACCGTGCCGAGGGCGGCCGTGGCGCCCCTCCCGAGGTCCGCGTGGGCGAGCCAGAGCCACGCGAGCGCGAGCGCCGCCGAGCAGGCGTACACGATCGCCTCCCACCGCGCGGTGAGACCGGCGTCCACCCACGCGACGGAGCGGCCGAGCGCGCGCTCGAGGTAGAACGTGGCGTTTACGAGCGCGGGCAGGAGCAGAATCAGGCTGCCGAGTGCGGGGAGGTTCGTCGGGCTGAGCGCCTCGGCGCCGGTGGCGCCGCCGAGGCGCTGGTACACGAGACCGGCGAGCGCCGTGCCCGCGGCGAGGTGGGCGGCGTTGCCGACCGCCGTGCGCTTGGGAAGGCGCCGCAGCAACAGGTCGCCGGCCGCCACCGCGACCGACCCCGCGAGGATCGCACCGGTCCACCCCCGGTCGAGCATAGCGTACGCGGTGACGCCGAGGGTGTAGGAGGCGAAGCCGGTGCCGGGGAGCGGGATGCCGTACAGGCGCGTGAGCGCGCCGATGGTGGCGAGGATGACGAGCTCCAGCCCGAGCGCCCAGCCGAAGACCGCCTGCCCGCGGGCGTAGGCCGTCACCGCCGCGACGACCGCCAGCGCCGCTGCGAGCGAAACGGGCGCCCGCACCATCAGGCCCGGCGACTTCAGGCGGGACAGGAGACCCATGCCGGCCGTCCCGACTCCTCACGAGATATGGATGCCCGAGCAAGCTCGGAACTGTGGCGCGGCATGTCAAGCGCGACTATCGTTCACCGGCTATGCGCGTCACTATCGAATACTGCGTGGTCTGAAACTACGAACCGCGGGCCGCCGGTCTGGCGGCCGAGATCCGGAAAGCCTACCCGGACGCCGATGTCAAGCTGATCGAGTCGTCGGGCGGCGTGTTTGAGGTCGAAGTTGACGGGCGCCCGGTGTTCTCCAAGAAGGCTCTCGGGCGCCACGCGGAGCGGGGCGAAGCGTTGCGGTTGATCCAGCAGATGGTGCCGCCGGCGCGTTGAGAATCGCCATTTCCACGGGTGGCGGCGACGCCCCCGGGCTCAACGCCGTCATCCGCGGTGCCGTGCTCGCGGCCGTCCACCGCGGCTGGGAGTGCGCCGGCATCCGACGCGGCTACGGCGGCCTCCTGGGCGAGGACCGCGTCGTCCCGCTCGACGCGCAGGCGGTGCGTGGCATCACCCACCTCGGCGGGACGATCTTGGGCACGACCAATCGCGGCGACCCCTTTCGGTGGCGCGAGCAGCGCCCGGACGGCACCTGGACCGAGCGGGACCGCTCCGACGAGCTCGTGGCCGCGTTCCGGAACGCGGGGTTCGACGCCCTCATCGCCATCGGCGGCGACGGCTCGCTGCGCATCGCCCAGCGACTGTTCCGGGAGAAGGGCATTCCGGTGGTCGGCGTCCCGAAGACGATCGACAACGACGTCGGCGGCACCGTGGCCACGTTCGGGTTCGAGACCGCCGTGCAGACCGCCACCGAGGCGATCGACAAGCTGCACTCGACGGCCGAGAGCCACGAGCGCGTGATGGTGGTGGAGGTGATGGGCCGCTATGCCGGGTGGATCGCCCTGCACTCCGGCATCGCGGGATCGGCGGACGTCATCCTCATTCCCGAGATCCCGTTCGACATCGACAAGGTGTGCGACAAGATCAGGCGGCGCGAGGCGGAGGGCCGGCACTTCAGCATCGTGGTGGTGGCGGAAGGCGCCGCCCCGAAGGGCGGCACCGTCTCGCTGATCGATCCCGAACACGAGCGCCTGGGCGGCATGGGCGACAGGGTCGCGAGCTCCATTCAGGAAATTACCGGCAAGGAGACGCGCACCCTCGTGCTCGGCCACCTCCAGCGGGGTGGCAGCCCCACGACGTTCGACCGCCTGCTCGGTCTCCGCTTCGGCGCCGCCGCGGTGCGGCTCATCGCCGAAGGGAAGTTCGGCAGCATGGTCGCGCTGCGCCCGCCCACCATCGCAGCGGTCCCCATCGAGGAAGCGCTCGCGACCGCGAAGCGCGTGCCGCTCGATTCAGACACGGTCGCAACCGCGCGCGACCTCGGGATCAGCCTGGGAGACTGACGCGGACCGCTTGCCCTTCGCCCAACAGCCACTAACTAACTAGCCATTCTTGACGGCGTTAGCCGTCCTCCAGGCGTCGCTGGCACGAGCCTTCCCGGGCGTACCGGCTCCGGAGGTGACCATGAAACGCCTTATTCCGTCGCTCGGATTCCTGCTCGTGCTCGGAACGACGGCGGCAGGGACGGCCGAGGGCGACGGTCCAGCGGCCCTGTCTATATTGCGCAGGTGCGGACCTCTCGAGACCACTTTCTCCCTCCCGATCCCGAGGCCTTCCTCTCTGCGGAGCCCGCCACCGGGCGGGTGATCGTGATCGCGCCGACGCGGGCGGCGTGCGAAACGATCGAGCTGGCAATGGGCCTGCAGATCGACACGCTGCTCGGGCGCGAGCACGGCGACGACATCCGGCGGCTGGCTGCGTCCGGCCGCGGGTTCGGGATCGTGGCAGGCACAGGTACGGGCAAGACCCTGGCCATTCGGCCCATCGCCGAGACGGTCCTGCGGGCGCCGCTCAAGGTCGGGGTCGTGAACCGCGAGCGGGAGGCGACACCTGAAACCCCCGGCTGGAACGTCGTCATCATCACCACCGGGATCGCGCGGCGCTGGTTCGAGGACGGCCTGATCACCGACCGGGACACCCTGGTGGTGGACGAGATCCACCAGACCTCGGCGGAGCTCGAGCTGTGCCTCGCTCTCGGTAAGCGCGCGCGCTGCCGCTTCATCTGGCTCTCGGCGACGGTCGATCCCACATTCTACGCGCGCTACCTCGGCTCGGTCGAAGTGCTCGAGACCCGGGCGTTCGACCCCGCGAAGGCTGCGGAGGTGCGCGTCCTGCCGCAACAGCCGCTCGAGTTCCTGGACGACCGGTTCGTCCGGCGGGTGATGCGGGAGCGGCGCGGTGTCGCGGTGTTCGTTCCGACGCGGGCGGAGGTCGAGCAGATCGCGGGCGAGCTGGGAGACCGCTGGCAGGGCCTGCCCACGGCCTTCTACCACGGCGGCGAGCCGATCCGCGTGATCCGACCGTTCCTCGACGGCCAGGTGCACCGCCCCTTCCTGCTCGCGATGACAGCGGCGGGTCAATCGGCGCTCAACATCCGCGGGCTCGACACGGTCGTGATCTACGACGCGCGCTACGCGAACGTAGTCGAGCGCGGCCGCAACGTGCTCACCCGGCTGTACCTGGGCGCGAACGAAGTCCTCCAGATGGCCGGCCGGGTGCACGGGCGCGTGGAGGGCGGCGAGGTCTACATCCTGAGCGACCGCGACCTCGTGTTCGAGCGGCTGGTGCCCACGGGCCCCGAGTTCCAGCTCGCGGGCGACGCGGAGCGCGTCGCGATCACGTGCGCGGCGCTGGGCGTCGACGCGGCCGACCTCGACCTGCCCGTGCCGCTGGACCGCAGGGCGTACCGCGACGCGGTGCAGCTCCTGACCGACCGGGGGCTGATCGAGCACGGGCGCCTCACGGGCTACGGGCGCGCCGTCGAGGCGATGCCCGTCGAGCGTCCCTGGGGTGAATTGTTGTATCACGCGGATGCCGAGCTGGTCCCGATGGCGGCGGTATGCGCGAATGTCGAGTCGCTCCACCGTATGACCCGCGAGGAGCGCGACCTGAAAGGGCTCACGGTTTCGGGCAGCGATCACCTCACCGCGTACAACGTCTACGCCGAAGCCGTCAACAAGCACGGCTATCTTGGTGAGGTGTACGGGCTGGCGCGGCACCTCTTTCACGAGAGCATCGACCCGTGGGCGGAGGCGCGCGGCGTCTTGGTCAAGGCGGTCGAGGACGTGGCGCTCGGCACGGCGTCGGTGTACCGCCAGCTCGAGATGCCGCTACCCGAAAAGCTTCCGTTCGCAGGAGACAGGACGCGTGCGGCCTTCGCCGACCTCATCGCGAAGATCATGCCGTTCGATCTCGTGATCGACGAGGAGACCGCCGACCACCGTGAAGCGCGCGTGAGCCGCAGCTCGGTGTGCGGCAGCTGGGGCGCGGTCGCGGGAGCGCTGCGCTATTTCGCCGATCGGTTCGGCAGGCCGCGGGCGAGCATCGAGGGGACCGAGCTGCCCGAGCGCGCGCTGCGGCGCCACGCGCGGCGCGGCGCGCCGACCGTCGTGTTCGAGCGCCGCCGCCGCCGCGAGGCCCTGATGATGGTGCGTACCGTGGAGTATTTCGGCTTCGTCCTCGAACGGGACGTCGAGCCGCTGCCCCACCCGTTTCCGGCCGAGCTCGCGGAAGCGGCACGCGCGGCGCTCCTGGAGGCGGTGCTCGCCGGCGCGACGCCCCACCCCGACCAGGGGCGCGTCCGCCGGGGGCTCGAACGGTTCGGCTTCTACTGGCGGCGCTCGGGCGGCCGGATCGCGGAGGCCGCCCCGGAGCGGCTCGCCGCACGGCTCGCGGCGCAGCTCGAGGGGGTCGGCTCCTGGGACGGGTTCATCGCTACGCGTCTCGCGATCGACGTCGAGGACGCGATCCCACCCGCCGTGCGGCACGAGCTTGATGCGCTGCCGTCGTCCGTGCACCTGTACGGGGACCGCGTCCCCTTGGACTACGAGGTGGAGCAGGGGGTCGGCGTGTTGCGCCTGCGGCTCAAGGAAGGGCAGGCGCGCCGGCTCCAGCCCCGGGACCTGCCGCCGTTCGACCGGCCGGTGCGCTTCACCGTGCTCCGGGGGAAGCGCGAGGCCGCGCGCTCGGATACGCTGGCCGACCTGCGCCGCCAGCTCAGCGGCCTGTCCCCGGAGGAGCGGACGCGGCTGGGGCGGCGTGGGCGCCGGCTGCGGCGCCGCTAGGCCCGGTCGAGGTCGTGACCTTGACCCGCGCGTCGGGTCAGGTGTCAGGAGCCGTGCCAAATGAAACTCTGAACCCGAATCCGAGTATGCAATCGCGTATGGCACCGAAGACCCCGAACCCAACCCCCTTTTCCCTCGCCCCCCTCGGTCAGGCGGTCGTAGAGTCTTTCGGGGAGGGGATCGTCATCTTGGACCCGTACGGTCGCGTGCTCTACGCCAACCACCGCGCCCAGAACGTGCTCGCGCAGCTCGGCGATCCGGCGTTCCTGCGCAGCGGAGCGCTGCGCGAGCGGCTGCTCGCGCTCGGCGGGCGCGCCAGCCCGCTGAAAGACGGCGCCGCCGAGCTGGGCGAGGCGATCTTCCTGCCGGACGGGGATCGCGTGACGACGCTGGCCGAGCGCGAGCGCCGAGCCATCGTGGAGACGCTCGAGCTGACGCAGGGTCGCCTGGCAGAGACCGCGCGCCGGCTCGGGATCAGTCGCACGACGCTGTGGCGGCGGCTGCGCGCGTACGGCCTGCGCCCCGAGGGGCAGAGGGGACCGGCCGCGCGCGTCTAGCCGCGCCCGGCATCCTGGCGACGTCGTTTCGGGCCGTCTAGCTTCCCGCTCTGGCCTCGCCCGGGAAGCTATGCCCGCCACGCCGTACGTCATCCAGGAGTACGTCCGCTGGTCCGACGTGGACTTCGCGGGCATCATCTTCTACGGCTCCTACGTCCGCTTCTTCGAGATCGCGGAGACCGAGCTGTTCCGCGCCTGCGGCCTGGCCTACGCGCAGGTGTTCGATCGCTATGACGTGTTCCTCCCCCGTAAGGCGGTCCACAGCGAGTTCCACATCCCCGCGCGCCTCGACGACCGGTTGCGCGTCGCGGCCTACGTCGGGCGCGTGGGCAAGACGTCGATGACGCTCAACTTCGACGTGTTCCGCGGGGCCGCCCGGTCGATCGCCGCGGCGGGTTGGATGGTCCTGGTCTGTGTGGACCGTAAGAGCCTCAAACCGCGGCCCCTCCCCGCCGGGCTGCTCGAGGCGCTCGCGCCGCACACCCTCACTCCCGAGACGGCGCGCGCCTTCCTGGGCGTCCCGTCCCCCTGAACAGCCGGTCGCTGGCGCTGCTCGCCCTCTCCGTGACGGGCGCCGCGTGCGGGAGCCCCGCTGCGCCGCCGGCGCGCCTGCAGGCCCGCGTGACCCGGCCGGCGATGGACACCCTGCGCTTCGAGGCGCCGGCCGCCGCGAGCCGGTGCGGCCGTGCGGGCCATGTGCTGCTCCGCGGGAGCGAGGGCGGGAACGGCGTATTGGTCTGGCTCCGCTCCGCCGACTCGCTCGCCGGCGGTGAGTTTCCCTTGCTCGCGCGGGGCGACAGCGTCGCGAGCCGCGGCGCGGTGGTGGCGGTTCGCTTCATGCTCGGTGAGGCGGCCCACGGCTTCACGTTCGATAGCGGGGCCGTCTTCCTCACGCGGACGGCCGGCTTGCTCTCGGCGACCGCGCGCGGCTCGGGGAGCGACAGCGACCCGGCCGGAGTGGCGGGGCGCGTCGCGCTCGACGCGTCGTTCCAGTCGGTGCCGCTGGGATCCGACACGGTGGCGTGCCAGGTCAGGCTCTGAGGAATGGCCGCGGCGCGCACCGGCCGCGGGGTCGGGTTAGATTGACCGCGTGGAGCAGACCTATTTCCGGAGAGGGTTCGGGCTGAAGGGCCGGATCGAGGGGGCGCTGGCCGCGGACTACTACCACAGCCACGTCGTGGACCTGATCCGCCGCCAGGGCTACGCGCTGTCGGTCGGCGACCTCAACTTCAAGTTGGCCCGCGAGTTCGGCTTCTGCTACGGCGTGGATCGCGCCGTCGAATACGCCTACGAGACCCGCACGAAGTTCCCCGACAAGCGGATCTTCCTCGTCGGCGAGATCATCCACAACCCGCACGTCAACACCAAGCTCCGGGCGATGGGGGTGGACTTCCTCCAGCGGCCGGAGGGCGGCGACGTCGAGTTCAGCGCGGTGACGTCCGGCGATGTCGTCATCCTTCCCGCCTTCGGCGTCACGGTGAGGGATCTCGAGCAGCTGCGGCCGATCGGCTGCGTGCTGGTCGACACGACCTGCGGCTCGGTGCTCAACGTGTGGAAGCGCGTCGAGTCCTACGCGAAAGACGGCTTCACCGCGATCATCCACGGCAAGGCCTATCACGAGGAGACGAAAGCGACTTCGAGCCAGGTCACCAAGTACCCCGGCGGGCGGTATCTCGTGGTGCGCGACATGGCGGAGGCGCGGGAGGTGTGCCGGTACATCGAAGGACAGGGGAACCGCGGAGAGCTCCTGGCCCGCTTCGCCGGGAAGCTCTCGCCCGAATTCGATCCGGATCGGGATCTCGTGCGTGTGGGCGTCGCGAACCAGACCACGATGCTGTCGAACGAGTCGCTCGCGATCGCCGCCGAGCTGCGCGGGACCATGACACGGCGCTACGGGGAAGCGGCCCTCCCGGAGCACTTCCGTACGTTCGACACCATCTGCTCGGCGACGCAGGATCGCCAGGACGCCGTGCTCAAGCTGATTGCGGAGCCGCTCGACCTGATGGTGGTGATCGGTGGCTATAACTCGAGCAACACGACGCACCTCGCCGCGATCTGCCACGCGCGGGTGCCGACCTACCATATCGAGGACGCGGCCTGTGTCGACCCCGTGGCCGGGACGATCCGGTTCCGCCCCGTGGGGGTGAAGCAGGAGCAGTGCCGCGACGGGTGGCTCCCCCCCGGCCCGGTGACGATCGGCATCACCGCGGGCGCCTCGACGCCGAACAACAAGGTCGGGGAGACGATCGAGCGGATCGCGGCGGCGCGGGGGGCGGTGCTGGAAGGCTCTCTGGGCGGCTGACGCCGGGGCGCCGCCCCGGGGCTGGCCGAGCCATATTTAGGTCCATGCCGCTCACGGGCTTTCACCCGGCCGTCGCCCGCTGGTTCGAGTCGCGCTTCCGCGAGCCGACCGAGCCACAGCGGCGCGCCTGGCCCCTCATTCAGGCCGGTCGGAACGCGCTGATCGCCGCGCCCACCGGGTCCGGCAAGACGTTCGCCGCGTTCCTGGCGGCGATCGACTCCCTGCTGCGACAGGGTCTCGACGGCACCCTGCGCGACGAGACCCAGGTGCTCTACGTCTCGCCGCTCAAGGCGCTGTCGAACGACGTACAAAAGAACCTCGCCGAGCCGCTCGCCGAGATCCGCCGCACCCTCGAGGCGATGTGTCTCCGGGACGTGGAGCTGCGCACCCTGGTCCGCACGGGCGACACGCCGGCGCCCGAGCGCCGGGCGATGGTGAAGCGGCCGCCGCACGTCCTCGTCACGACGCCCGAGTCGCTGTACCTCATCCTCACGTCCGAGCTCGCGCGGGAGATGCTGCGCACGGTGCGGACGGTCATCGTGGACGAGATCCACGCGGTGGCGCGGGACAAGCGCGGCAGCCACCTCGCGCTCTCGCTCGAGCGGCTCGAGCACCTCACGGGCCGCTCGCTCCAGCGGGTCGGTCTCTCCGCTACACAGAAGCCCATCGAAGAGATCGCCGCTTTCCTGGCAGGCGCCCGACACCCGACACCTGACACCTGCATTGTCGACTCGGGCCATGCCCGCTCGCTGGACCTCGCGATCGAGATCCCCTCCTCGCCGCTCGAGGCGGTGATGGCGGCGGAGGTGTGGGACGAGCTCTACGACCGCCTCGCGCAGCTCATCGGGGAGCACCGCACGACGCTCGTGTTCGTGAACACGCGGCGGCTCGCCGAGCGCCTCACGATGCATCTCTCCGAGCGCATCGGTGGGGAGCAGGTGACCTCGCACCACGGCAGCCTCTCCAAGGAGAAGCGGCTCGACGCGGAGACGCGGCTCAAGGAGGGAAGGCTGAAGGCGCTCGTCGCCACGGCGTCGCTCGAGCTCGGGATCGACATCGGTGCGGTGGACCTGGTGTGCCAGATCGGTTCCACCCGCTCCATCGCGACGCTGCTGCAGCGCGTGGGGCGCGCGGGGCATCACCTCGAAGCGATCCCGAAGGGCCGGCTGTTCCCGCTGTCGCGCGACGAGCTGGTCGAATGCGCCGCGCTGGTGCGCTCGACGCGCCAGCGCCGGCTCGATCGGCTCGTCATTCCGGAGCGCCCGCTCGACATTCTGGCCCAGCAGATCGTGGCGGCAGTGGCGTGCGAGGAATGGGACGAGGATGCGCTGTACCGGCTGGTGCGTGGCGCGTATCCCTACCGGGACCTCGGGCGCCGGGACTTCGACGAAGTGGTCCGGATGCTCGCGGAGGGCTTCACCACGCGGCGCGGCCGGCGCGGGGCGTACGTCCACTATGACGGTGTGAACCGGCGGCTGCGGGCGCGGCGCGGCGCCCGGCTCGCCGCGATCACGTCGGGCGGGGCGATCCCGGACCTCGGCGATTATCGGGTCGTGCTCGAGCCCACCGAAATGTTCGTCGGCACGCTGAACGAGGATTTCGCGATCGAGAGCATGGCGGGCGACATCTTCCAGCTTGGCAACACCTCCTACCTCATCACCAAGGTCGAGGCCGGCCAGGTGCGGGTCGTGGACGCGCACGGCCAGCCGCCCTCCATCCCGTTCTGGGTGGGCGAGGCGCCGGCGCGCACCGCGGAGCTGTCGGAGGAGGTCTCGCGGCTGCGCCAGGATGTCGCCCTGCGCCTCGGGAACCCGGCGGGGGCGATCGCCTGGCTGGTCGGGGAAATGCCGGGCCTCCCCGAGCCCGCCGCGCGCCAGCTGGTCGAATATCTCGACGCGTCGCAGCGGGCCCTCGGCGTGATCCCCACGCAGCAGACGCTGGTGCTCGAGCGGTTCTTCGACGAGGCGGGTGGGATGCAGCTCGTGCTGCACGCGCCGTTCGGAAGCCGCATCAACCGGGCGTGGGGGCTCGCGCTCCGCAAACGGTTCTGCCGCAGCTTCAACTTCGAGCTCCAGGCCGCCGCCACGGAGGACGCGATCGTCCTCTCGCTCGGGCCCCAGCACAGCTTCCCGCTCGAGGACGTGTTCCAGTACCTGACGCCGGCGACCGTCGAGCACCTGCTGGTCCAGGCGATGCTCGTGGCGCCGATGTTCCAGTCGCGCTGGCGCTGGAACGCGACCCGCGCCCTGGCCGTGCTGCGCCAGCGCGGTGGCAAGAAGGTCCCGACGCCGCTCCAGCGGATGGAAGCCGAGGATCTCGTCGCGGCTGTGTTCCCCGATCAGCTCGCCTGCCCCGAGAACCTGGTCGGCGACCGCGATATCCCGGATCACCCGCTCGTCAAGCAGACGATCGCGGATTGCCTCCTCGAAGCGATGGACTTTCCGGGCCTGGTGCGTGTGCTCGAGGCGATGGAGGCGGGCCGCTTCACGCTCGTCGCGCGCGATACCCCCGAGCCGTCGCCGCTCTCGCACGAAGTCCTCAACGCCAAGCCGTACGCGTTCCTGGACGACGCCCCCCTCGAGGAGCGGCGCACCCAGGCGGTGCTGACGCGCCGCGGGCTCGCCGTGACGAGCGCGGAGGAGCTCGGCAGACTCGACCAGGCTGCGATCGAGCGCGTGAAGGACGAGAGCTGGCCCGAGGTATCGAGTGCCGACGAGCTGCATGATGCCTTGCTTGTCATGGGAGCGCTCCCCAGTGCGGAATGCGGAGCCCGGAATCCGGAATGGGGAGAGTACTTCGAGCAGCTCGTGCACATCGGGCGCGCCGGCATACTGCAAACCGCCGCGGGGCTCTGGGTGGCTGCGGAGCGCCTTCCGCTGCTCGAGGCCGTCTTCCCCGGGATTCGGTGTGAGCCGCCGCTCGCGGCGCCCGAGCGCGACCGCGCCACGGCGTGGACCCGCGAGGACGCGCTGCGCGAGCTGGTGCGCGGCCGCCTCGAAGCGGTCGGGCCCACCACCGCGCCCGAGCTCGCCCGCTCGATCGGCGTGCCCGCGGGGGACATCGACGTCGCGCTCGGCGCGCTCGAGCACGAGGGGTTCGTGCTGCGCGGCCGGTTCACGCCGGGCGTCGGCGATCTCGAGTGGTGCGAGCGGCGCCTGCTGGCGCGCATTCACCGCTACACCCTCGACCGCCTGCGGCGGGAAATCGAGCCCGTCAGCGCGGCGGACTTCATGCGGTTCCTGTTCCGCTGGCAGCGCGTCACGCAGGCCACCCGAGCCGAGGGCCCCCAAGGGCTCGCCGCGGTGCTCGAGCTGCTCGACGGCTACGAGCTGCCGGCGGGGGCGTGGGAGGCGGACGTGCTGCCCGCGCGGCTCGCGGAGTACGACCCGCTGTGGCTCGACGGGCTGTGTCTTTCGGGCGAGGTCGCGTGGGGCAGGTTAAGTCCCACGCGGAATGCGGAGCACGAAATGCGGAATCGCAAGGCGGGTCCGATTCGCACGACGCCCGTTGCATTGTTCCGGCGGGAGCGGGCTGCGGTGTGGCGGTCCCTCGTCGCCCAGCCCGAGCCCGCAGGGCTGCCGCTCTCGCACCCGGCTCGCGCGGCACTCGCGGTGCTCGAGCAGCGCGGCGCGTCGTTCTTCGGCGATCTCGTGAACGCGACCGGGCTGCTGCGCTCCGAGGTCGAGAAGGGGCTCGGCGAGCTCGTCGCGTGGGGGCTCGTCACCTCGGACAGCTTCGCGGGTCTCCGGGCACTGCTCATCCCCTCCGACCGGCGTCGGCCGATCGGCGGGTTCCGCCGGCGCGGCCGTGTGGCGCCGTTCGGCGTCGAGACGGCGGGCCGCTGGTCACTGGTGCGACCCGCTTCGCTGCTCCCCCAGGAACAGGTGGCCGAGGCCGTCGCGTGGCAGCTCCTGCGGCGTTACGGCGTGGCGCGCGAGAGCTCGCTGCCGCCCTGGCGGGACGTTCTGCGCGTGTACCGGCGGCTCGAGGCGCGCGGCGAAATCCGCGGCGGGCGCTTCGTGGGCGGCTTTTCGGGCGAGCAATACGCGCTCGCCGAGGCGATCGGGCTGCTCCGCGCCGTGCGGCGCGAGGAAGCGCGCGGCGAGCTGGTCACGGTGAGCGGCGCGGATCCGCTCAATCTCGTCGGTATCGTCACGCCGGGCGATACGGTCCCCGCGCTCGCCACGAATCGCATTCTCTGCCGCGACGGGATTCCGATCGCCACCCAGGAAGGCGGGGGGCGCGGGGTGCGGCTCTTGGTCGAGGCCACGCCGGACGAGGAGCAGCAGCTCAGAACTGCGCTGGTGCGCCGGCGGGTGGCGCCGCTGGTGCGGACGTACCTCGGCAGGACGAGGGCGCGTGCGTGATTCTTAGTAGTTCGCGAACCTGATCGCCTGTCGGATGACGGCGCGCACCGGCCGACCGTGGCTCGTGGCGGCGCGATACGCCGAGGCCCGCACGACCCGCCGTGCCTCCGCGTCGAAGGCCGGATTGGGACTCTCCACGATCTTGACCGACCCGGGCTCGACCTGCCCGCTCGGGTCGAGAACCGCCTCCACGATTACCGTGCCGCCGATCCGCAGCGCCTGCATCTCGGGCGGGTAACGGATAGGCGGGTGCGACAGCAGGACCGGCTGCTCGTCTACGTTGGCCAGCGCGCTCGGCCTGCCCATGGCGGTTCCGGCAGTGGCAGCGCCGGCCGGCGGCTTCCTGCCGCTGCGGCTCGCGCGGACGGAGTCCGCCAGGCGACGGAAGAACGGCGCCAGGTCCACGCCCCGTCCGGTCAGCCCCTGATACACCGCGAGGGCCGCGCTGAAATCGGCGTTCGCTACGCTGTCCCGACCGGCCGTGGACCACGCGACGCCCCGCGCCAGGAGGGCGTAGGCCCGCTCGCCCTCGGTGGCGTGGGTGATCAGGGTGTCGAGAGCGACATCGAGCAGGGTAAGCGCGCTGTCGGTGCGGCGCGCGGCGAGCTGGGCGCGCGCCGCGGTTACCAGCTCCGTCGCGACGAGGCGGGGAGGCTCTACGGGGATTTTCATGACCGTCATCACCCGCACCAGGCGGCCGTGGTGGCGGCCGGGGGAAAACCGCGACGCGAGCAACATCTGCCTGACGGGCTCGATCAGGCCGGAATCCGGCGTCTGCTCCACGCGGATGGACGCCGGCTCCGCCCATCCCAGCGTGTCGATAATGGCCGACACTAGGACGATGCCCGCTGCGTGGCGGTGCAGCAGCTCCGTCGTGTAGGCGACCGGCGGCCCAGTGCTGCGGCGCGGGGCCTCGTCCACGCTCCCCGAGAGATAAAGCAGTCCCCTGGCGGACGCCGCCAGCTTCTCCTCGGCAAAGATCTCTGCGAGCCGTGGCGCGAGTCCGTCGAGACCGCCCACGCTGACGCTCGTGTCCAGGGCGAGCGCCTCGCGGAACGCGACGCGCGTGAGGCTGTCGTTGCCCCGAAGGAACTCGAGGATCCCCCGCCACACGAAGGCGAGTTCGCGTTCCTCGTTCGTGGCATGGACCGCGGAGTCGAGCGCGGCGCGGAGCAGTACGTCGGCGCTATCTAGGTGGTGACCCTTGACCTGCGCGCGGGCCGATTCGGTGAGTCGCGCCGCGCGGGATTGCGCGCCGAGCGCAGCCGGTGCGGCGAGCAGCGCCGCGACACGGAGGGCTGTGGTGAGGTGGCCGGGCATGGGGTTGGGGGCGCGACCAGGACGATACTGTCCCCGTCCGGCGACCGCGGCAAGGGTGTGCCCGGGCCGGACCCCCCTGCACCCGGTGAGTGCGCGGCGGCGGTGCAGGCTGCTGCGGAATGCAGCGACCCCCTGGCGCCGCCGCGCTACACGTCACCGTCGGGCGAGCTACAACCTGGCGGCCGAGATGCTCACATCCACGTCCGCGCGGACGTTGAAGAACTTGGGGCACCGGTACACGGCGTTGCCCGACGCCGACAGCAGGCCGCCCGAGACCGCGCCGCGGAAGTCACCGCTGCCCGAGACGAGCGTGCATCCGGTCCGGGCCGCGGCGTCCTCGAAGACGTTCGCTCCGCCCCCCGGCGTGTCGGCGACTAGGCTGACCGCCCCGTCGGTCTGGACCGTCCCGGTGACCGTGCCCGACTCCGTATCGCAGTCGTCGCTGTCCCGCAAGGTAAAGCTGCCGGAGAAGTCGTCGTCCGACTGCGTCGCCACCGCGATATCGATCGGGCACGAGATGGAGTAGGTCTGTCCCGTCGACAGTCGGGCGTGGGCCACAGCCGTCCCCGCATAGGAGCCGACGCCATTCGGAAAGTTCGCGGCGCTGGCCGCCTGGCTGCTGCCGCCGGGCCCCATCAAGCCGTTGTGTGGGTCGCAGGCCGCGATCAACGGCAGAACCAGCAGCGTTATCGAGTGTTGGAAGAGCCGTTTCACAAATGACTCCTTTCGAGCAGCGGCGGCGCGCTGCGCCGCCGGTCGTTTCCGGTTGAAAAGGGTTGTGCGCGACCGGTTGTTGCAGGCGGCGTGCCGCGCCGAGTGCCGGAACGCCGATCGCGCTCGAGACCCACTCCGCGCGGAACGCGACGGGTGGCGGCGACGCAGCACACCTCGTGGCGTGCTGCCCGGTCGCCTCACCCCCAGTCCTTCGAGTCCGGCGCGACGCGCCGCATGGACCTGAGAAATGCCATTGCGGAGTGCGGATTTCGGATTGCGGATTCGACAGGTGGCATTTCGATTCCGCAATCCGCAATCCGCAATCCGCAATGCAGTCCCCGCACTTCTTCCGCGATCACGTTCCAGCTCCCGTCGTCCTTGGCGAGCGTGCCGCGCACCCACATCAGCGGCTCGCTGCGGATCGCGGCGCGATGCTCGTGGAACACGTCGGGACGCACGATCACGTTCACCATCCCCGCCTCGTCCTCGAGCAGCACGAAGACGAACCCTTTCGCCGTTTCGGGGCGCTGGCGCGCCACGACGAGGCCCGCGACCTCCACCCGCGCGCCGTGCTCGAGCCGGGGGAGCGCGTCGCTCTTCACCACGGCGGACGGCATCGCCTCGCGCAGCAGCTCGAGGGGGTGGCCGCTCGCTGCGAATCCCAGCACGGCGTACTCCGCGAGCAGCCGCTCGTCCGGCTCCAGGCCCCCGAAACGCACGCGTTCATACGGGTGATTCAGCGCCAGCTCGAGCTGGCGCCGTCCCGGCGCGCCGCCGCGCTGCTCCGTCTCGGGCGTGAGCCACAGACCCACCTGCCACAGCAGCTCGCGCCGCGTCAGCCCGAAGCCGTCGCACCCGCCTACCCACGCCAGGTGCTCGATCGCGGTGCGCTTGAGCTTCGGGGGCGCGCGCCGCACGAAGTCGCCGATGCTCCGGAACGGGCCACCGCGCTCGCGCTCGGCGACCACGGCGCCGGCGGTCTCCTCGCTCCAATCGCGGATGAACCCGAGTCCGATCCGCACCGCGCGTGCCTCGATCGTGCACCACACGTCGCTCGCGTTCACGTCCGGCAGCCAGATCTCGACGCCGTTGCGCTGCGCGTCCCGCCCCAGCGCGTCGAGCGAGTAGAACCCCATCGGCTGGTTGTTGAAGAGCGCGCAGTAATACTCGGCCGGGTGGTAGTGTCTGAGCCACGCCGACTGGTAGGCGAGGAGCCCGAACGCCGCCGCGTGCGACTTGGGAAACCCGAACTCGGAGAACGCGATCACCTGCATGAACACCGTTTGCGCGATCGTCTCCGGGACGCCGCGGGCCGCCGCGCCGTCCTTGAACTCCTCCCAGAACCCCGCCATCAGCTCGCGGCTGCGGCGGCGGCTCATCGCGCGGCGCAACGCTTCGGCCTGTCCCGACGTGAACCCCGCGAGCGCCTGGCAGACCTGCAGCACCTGGTCCTGATAGAGGATCACCCCCAGCGTGTCGGCGAGCACGTCTTTCAAGAGCGGGTGGTCCAGCGGCGGCTCGTAGCGGCGACCGGCGGCGCGGGCCCGGCGCTCGTGCTCGCGGCGCCGCACATACGGGTTCACGGCGCCGCCCACGATCGGCCCGGGCCGCACGATCGCCACCTCGACGGCGAGGTCCTCGAGGTTTCGCGGCCGGGTGCGGCGGATCATCTGGATCTGGGCGCGGCTCTCGATCTGGAACAGCCCCACCGTGTCGCCCCGGCAGATGCGGTCGTAGACCGCCGGATCGGCGAAGTCGATGCGGGACAGGTCGGGGGCCGCCCCCTCCCGGCGGGCGACGAGCTCGACGCATTCCTCGACGAGCGACAGCATGCCGAGTGCCAAGAAGTCGATCTTGATGAAGCGCGCATCGTCGCAGGAATCCTTGTCCCACTGACACACGATGCGATCCTCCATCGCCGCGCGCTCGAGCGGCACGAGCTCGACGAGCGGCCGGCTCGAGATGACCATCCCGCCGACGTGCTGCGACACGTGGCGCGGCAGCCCGGCGATCTCCTCGGCGAGCTCGCACAGCTCTTTCCAGAGCGGGGCGTTGCTCCGCCCCTCGAAGCCGGGGAGTTGCTGCAGTTCGTCCGCCAGTCCGCCCGACCGCCTGTCCGCCAGTTTTGCCACCTGCTCGAGCTCTCCGGGCGGGAGGTCGAGCGCCTTGCCGATCTCGCGCACCGCCGAGCGGAGGCGATAGGTGGGGAACGAGCAGACGAGCCCGACGTGCTCGTCGCCGTAGCGCTTGTAGACCCGCCGGATCAGCTCCTCGCGGATCTCGCGCGGGAAGTCGAGATCGATGTCCGGCACCGACGCGAGCGTCTCGTTCAGGAACCGCCCGAGGAAGAGCCGGTTCGCGATCGGGTCGATGTGCGACAGACCGAGCAGGTAGCACACGATGGACGACACCGAAGATCCGCGGCCCCTGCCCGGGAGGAGGTTCGCCTGGGCGCGGCGGGTGCCCCGCCGCACGTCCGCTCCCACCTCGCGGGCCAGATCGAACAGGTCGTGGTACACCAGGAAGAACCCGCTGAGTCGATGGCGCTCGATCAGTGTCAGCTCTTCCGCGAGCCGCTGCACGGCCTCGTCGCGGTGCGCCGAGCCGTCCGGATAGCGGTCCTCGAGCCGCGCGCGACACAGCTCGGCGAGCGCCTGGGGCGCGGGCACGTGGGCGGCGCCGTGAAAATCGGGGAACCGGTATCCCAGGTCTCGCGTGAGGTCGAACGCGCGGCACCGTTCGGCGATCGCCAGCGTATTCGCGACGGCAGCGGGACGGTCTCGAAACAGCGCCGTGACCTCTTCAGGCGGCCGCAGTGAGAACTCGCTGTTGGGGCGCCGCACCGCGTGCGAGCCGTCGAGCGTCGTGCGGTGCCGGATCGCGACCAGCACGTCGTGCAGCCGGTGACGCTCGCGCGTGTGGTAATGCACGTTACCCGTCGCGACGACGCTCAGCCGTGCGTGATCCGCGAGGTCGCACAGGGCGTGCGTGAGGTCGCGGTCGCCCCGGACCAGGTTGCGCTGGAGCTCGACGAAGCAGCTCGCCGGCCCGAAAACGGAGCGGCAGCGCTCGAGCAGCCTCTGGGCGGCGGCGCGACCGTCCCGCCGGAGAACGGTCGCGAGCAGCCCCGCGCGGCAGCCGGAGAGGACGATCAGCCCCTCGTGCCGCGCCTCGAGCGACGCGAAGTCGAGCCGCGGGTCGCGGCGGTCCGCCCTGCCTAAATGCGCCTCGGTGATCAACCGGCACAGGTTCGCGTATCCCTCGGCCGTCTCGGCGAGGAGCGTCACGTGAGAACCGTCGAGCAGCGTGAGCTCGGCGCCGGTGATCGCCGGGAGACCGAGCTGCTTCGCCGAGTGCGCGAACGCCAGCGAGCCGTAGAGACCGTTGTGGTCGGTGAGGGCGAGCGCCGGAAGCCCGAGCCGCTGCGCCGTGAGCGCGAGCTGCTCGGGGAGCGAGGCGCCGTCCAAGAAGGAGAAGGCGGAGTGGCAATGGAGCTCGGCGTACATCGGCGGTCGGGCGGTCAGGAGGACGAGCGGTCAGTTCATTATGGCTTTTGAATGAACCATTCGTCGGTGACGAGATCCTGGAACAGCACGACGCGTCCCCCGCCATGGAGAACGACTTCATGGTACCGTCGCGAGATCGGGGACCGCCACCACTCGTCATCGATCCGCCAGGTCTCGATGACTGCTTCGACGTCGCAGTCACCGACCGCCTGACCGCCCGACCGCCTGACCGCCCGTGGGAGTGCTGTCGCATCAAGCTGAACCGCCACCCGCTGCGGGACGTTCAGGGCTCGAAGTCGATCAGCGCGTAGCGGCGTTCGGGGAGGCGCGACCATGGCTGCACCTCGATCACGTGGTAGAGCAGCGAGCGTTTGAGCCGGAGCTTGATCTCCCGCGCGGCGCTCGTGAGCGCGCGCCGCCGACCGGCCCGTGCGGCAGCGCTCGCGTCGCGCGCGAACAGCTGTAACTCGGTCGTCCCCGGCGCGAACGCGATGAACTCGACCACGAGCCGCTCCACGGCCCCGATGGGCGGCGCCTGCTCGAGCCGGGTCCTGAGCGGCGCGGCGATGCGGTCCCGGTCGGCGGTCGGATCCTTGAGCGTGGACTCGACCAGCCACGACGCCCCGTGCTCGAGCTCGGCCCGCACGCGCACTCCCTGCACCCGCCAGCCGGTGCGGCGCGGGTCCTTGAGCGCCCGCGTGATCAGCCGGTCGAGCGCGTGCGCGAGCATCTCCCGCTCCGCGACCGGAGAAAAGAACGTGATCGCGGCGACGATCGGCTCGGGCGCTGCGCGGCCGACCACCGGCTCCACGGCCGCTCCCGACGCGAGTCGCCACAGCCGCCGCCCGATGCCGCCGAATTGCGAGACGACCGCTTCCTCCGGCAGCGCCGCGAGTTGCCCCAGCGTCTTCACGCCGAGCCGCCGCAGCCGGCGGTGCGTGTCGGGATCGAGCGGAAGCACGGCGATCGGCTGCGCGGCGAGAAACTTCGCCTCCTCCCCAGGCCGGACGATCACCGCGCTACCCGGCTGCGCCCGTGTCGCCGCGACCCACGCGACGAACTTGCCGCGGCCCCACCCCAGGCGGACGGGCGGACAGGCGGACAGGCGGTCTGATACTACGCCCTCACAGTCCGCCAGTCCGTCCGTCCGCCCGTCCGCCTTTATTACGCATTCACAGTCCGCCCGTCCGCCCGTCCGCCCGACCGCCATTTTTATTGCCTCGACCTGCCCCTCCGGGCCCCCGTACAGCCCCTCCAACCCATCCGTCCCCACGAACGCCCGGCACAGCTCGGCGGGCTCGACGACTGGGCTCACCTCGCGCAAGGCGGAGAGCAGCCGCGCGAACTGCTCGTCGTAGTAGGCCGGATCGGGCTCGCACAGCCACAGCGAGGGACAGAGGCCGATCGCCTGGCTGACGGTCATCCCGGGCCGCACTCCCGCGTGCCGGGCAAGCGGCGAGACCTCCCAGAGCCGGCGCGCGACGTCGGGCGCGAGCAGCGCGCCCGGCTTGGACGCGAACCCGGGCCGCCGCGCCGCTTCGCAGCGCAGGGCGAAGAGGGGAATCCAGCAACAGGCGGCGGACGTGCTCGCCGGTTGTGACGTCAGAGACATGACAAGGTGGTAAAGGGGACCCGAATATATCCCGAAGACAGGCCAGGTCGCAAGGCATGTTTCTAGAGAGATAACTTATTGATATATTTTGACTTCTATGGCTAGGCGCGATCAGCCTGGTTTGTTCGATGACGTCGCCGCGTTGCCCGAGCCTCCCAAGGAGCTCGTGGAGCTCGGCGGGCGGGTCCCGCCCACCATCAGGTTCGGTACCTCGACGTGGACCTACGACGGCTGGGCCGGCGAGGTCTACCACCGGGCATATCGGAGCGCGCAGCCGGCCCGGCGGCTCGAGGAGTACGCCCGCTACCCGCTGTTCCGGACGGTCGGCATCGACAGCGCGTTCTACGAGCCCCCGTCGGAGGACGCGCTCGCCGCGTACGCGCGCGCGCTGCCGCCCGGCTTTCCCTGCGTGAGCAAAGTGTGGGACCGGATCACCGCTCGGCGGTTCAACCAGGACCCGCGCTGGGGCAATCTCGCGGGTCAGTTGAACCCCGACTTCCTCAACGCGGATCTTTTCAAGGACGCGGTGCTCGGGCCGTACACGCGGGTGTTCCGGGACCATGCGGGATGCTTCGTGTTCGAGTTCCAGGCGATGCGGGGCAGGGATTTGCCGGAGCCGGCCCGATGGGCCGGGGAGCTCGACACGTTCTTGCAGCAGCTGCCGAAGGAATTCCGGTACGCGGTGGAGCTGCGCAGCCCCGAGCTCCTCACCGACCGCCACGGCGCGGTGCTGGAGCGGCACAGCGTGGCGCACGTGTTCAACTCGTGGACCGAGATGGCGACGATCGGCGAGCAGCTGGAGCTGCCGTGGACGTTTCCGGCGGGCTTCACCGTGGCGCGGGCACTGCTCCGGCCGGGCCGCCGGTACGCAGATGCGGTGAGGCTGTTCGAGCCCTACGACCGGATCCGGGATCCGCAGCCCGAGCTGCGGCAGGACCTGTTGCGGCTCATCGCCGAGGCGATGCGGCGGCGGATGGAGGCGCTGATCCTCGTCAACAACCGGCTCGAGGGGAACGCGCCGGGGACGATCCGCGCGCTCGCGGCGGCAATGACGGGCGGTGGGTGATGGGAGGGGAAGGAGGTTGCACGATCCTGCTGGTTCATGCTAAGGTTGTTGCGTGTAGTCCCGGGCAAACGATACCCATTGCACACCTGGGGGCCGCCGAATGAGGGGTGGCCGTCGTAACGTCCCGACGCTCCCAGTGCCGCTCTTGCGTGATGCGGTCGCGCGCGAGGCGGCGCGGGTCTCGTTGCGCCGCGCTGCCGGCGAGATCTCCATCAGCCCGAACGGGCTGCGAAACTTCCTCAACGGATCGGCTCCCCGCAGCGCCACCCGCGCGAAGCTCGAGCGCTGGCTCGCGAGTCAGCATCGGGTCACGCGCCCTCCGGACGTCGGTCAGCTGGTCCGCCTGCTCGGTGAGCTCTCGGGGGATCTTTCCCCTGAGCAGACGATGAGCCTCGGGCGCGAGATCGCCGCGCTCCTCGCCGCGGCGTACGAGGCGCGCCGGCTCTCCCCTCCCCGCTGGGTCCAACAGTTCCTGCGTCAGTACCGGGCGCGCCGGGGCAAGACCGCCAGCGAAGTCGCCTGAAGAGTCGGGCTTGACGAAGACGGAGCCGCCGCGGTACGTTGAGGCTCGTGCAGTTCGTGCAGTTTCATTCGCGGTGGTACCGACGGACGCTTCGCGGGCGCCCGTGAGAGCACGTCCAACGATGCCGACGCTGCCGGTTCCCCTGCTGCGGGATGGACTTGCTCGGGAGGCGGCGCAGTTCTCCCTGCGACGTCTGGCGAGAGAGACCGGTTTGAGCCCGAACGGGCTGCGCGATTTCCTGCGCGGATCGTCGCCCCACAGCGCCACCCGCACCAAGCTGGAACGCTGGCTCGCCGCCCATGGCACCGTCACGCGCCCCCCGAACGTGGGCCAGTTCGTTCGCCTGGTGAACGAGCTGGCGGTGGACTTCTCGCCCGAGCAGACGGCGCGGCTCGGGCGCGCAGTGGCCGCAGGGCTCGTCGAGTCGTACGAGACGCGGCGCCTGACCCCGCCCCGCTGGGTGCGGGAACTGGTGCGGCACTACCGCCCGCACCGGGGCAAGGGCGAAGTCGCCTGAGTGCCCGCACCAGGACTTGCCGCTCTCGCGGTGTCGTGGTATATGGAGGTGTGCGGTTTTGTGCAGTTACGCTCGCGAGTGGGAACCACATGGCAGGAGTAGAGTGAAGCGCGCCGGCACGGGTCCCGCAGGCCGGAAGCGGCCACAACGCCGGTCCGCGACGATGCGCAGGGGACCGCGGTCGCCCAAGGCGGCCGAGGTCGTCGCTCTCGTCGAAGCGCTGACCACCGGCGTCGACGGGCGGGACGGCGCCTCGCTCGGCCGCAAGATCTGCCGCCTCCTGGCGGATGCCTACGCGGGTCGAGGGCGGCCGGCCCCGCGCTGGGTCGAGCACCTGATCACCTACTACACCGGCAAGAAGCGGGTGTCCTGAGCTCGGCGGCAGTGCCCCCCACGGCGCGGATCAGCCGTCATAACTCGAGCTGAGCCTGGGTGGCGGGCCGCCGCCGCGTGTAGCGGTCCTGCATCCCGTCGTTCGCCGGAAACCCGAACTTTCGCTGCAGTCGTTTGATGCGCCGCGTCAGTGCCGCCGCGTAATCCGGCGGAGCGGCGCTCCGGCGCGCATACGCGCGCCGGTAGCGCTCGGCGAGCGGCGGGAAGTGCTGCTCGAGGACCGGGAGGAAGCGCTCCCGCACGGCAGGGTAGAGACGCAACGGTCCCGTGTGCACGAACCTGGCGCCCGCCTCGTGGGCAGCGCGGAACAGCGCTTCCAGGTGGGGCACGTCGTCCGTGATTCCCGGGAGGACCGGCGCCACGATGAGCCCGGCGTTGATCCCGGCGTCCGTGAGCCGCTTCAGGGCTCGCAGCCGCACCGCCGGCATCGGCGAGCGGACCTCGACTCGGCGGATGAGCGGCACGTCCACCGTGATGAGCGAGACGTAGACTTCGAGATCATTGCGGGACTGGATTTCCCGCAGCACCTCGCGGTCGCGCGCGACGAGCGGGCTCTTCGTGATGATTCCGAGGTTGAGGCCCTCGCAGCGTGCCAGACGCTCGAGAATCCGGCGGGTGAGCCGAAACCGCCGCTCGGCGGGCTGGTAGGGATCGGTCGCGGTGCCGATGACAATCGGGGCGGACTGGCGGTCGGGCGGACCGGCGGACCGAAAGTACCGCTGCAGATCGGCCTCTAGGGCGCCGAGCAACTGTTCCTTGATGAAGATCCTGCGCTCGAACGCCTCCCAGCCGTGCGGCCCGCGGAACTCTCGGAACTCGTCGCCCGAGAGCTTCCCCGCGTCATGCGCGCGCTCGACCACGTAGCGGTGCGCGTAGCGGGCGTAGCAATACGTACAGCCGAACTCGCAGCCCACGTACGGGTTCAGCGACCAGAAGGTGACGCCGGTCTGTTGCGGAGCGTTGAGGATCGATTTCGCGGTGAGCGACACGAACGTGGTGCCGCGCAGCCGCTGGTCGAGCACTGAAAAGGCGGACGGAGACAAGGCGGACTGGGGGACAGGTGGACTGGCGGACTGAAACAGCGGGAGTTCGAACAGCTGCTCTGCGCGCACGACTACGCCTCCGCGGTTAATCCGTCCGGCCGTCCGCCAGTCCGCCTGTCCGCCTTACCCGTCCGCCCGTCCGCC
>WNGF01000355.1_pt1 | contig 120268 bp, 130 predicted proteins | sample 5400641 | NCBI WGS metagenome assembly WNGF01 (sample SAMN13153371, study PRJNA577476) | soil metagenome | isolation source: 80 cm soil or saprolite under grassland replicate 2 | place: USA:California | collected 2016-06-15 | reverse complement strand
CGCTCGTCAGACGCGGCGGCCGGGCGACGATCGTGGTCGAGCCACCCGTGCTGCCGCTTCCGAGCGCGATGCACGACCCGCGCCAGGACGCGCTCGAGGCGGGCTCGGCGGAGCTCGAGCGGGCGGGAGTGCCGCTCGAACGGCAGACGCTGCTCGTCGCGGGAGGGTTGATGCGGCGAGCGGCGAGCCGTGACCTCGAGAGCCTCGGCGTCGTCTCTCCCGGCTTCGCCCGCCGCTTCCAGGGCATCGTCGCCGTTCACGACGCGGAGGACCCGGGCCTGCGCGAGCTCGGCGACGCGGGCAACGTGGCGCGGCGCGTCCACCCCGCCCTCCTCGACACAGACCTCGTGCTCACCGTGAGCGCCGCCGAGACCGTCCTGCACGGCGGGCCCGCCGCACTCCTCGGCGCAGCCGAGGCCCGGGCGCTGCGGGCGGCGGGCGCCTACTCGCTCCTGGAGACGGGTACCTCGCAGGGGTGGCGGTTGGGAGTCGAGCTCGAGCGGCAGCTCTCCCGGCAGGTGTCCGTCATCGGCGTCTCGCTCGTGCTCAACCTGCCCCGTCTGACGGGCGCCGCGCGAGGCTACCCCTACGACCCCGAGGCGCTGGAGCGGATCGTGCGCTCGCCCTTCCGCCGCGGCTTCGGGTTGCTGCCCGGCCTCGCCCGGGACCGGATCATGAAGTCGTTCCGACGCGAGGTGAGCGCGGCCGCGGCGTTCGCCGGGCCACCCTCGGTCGCCCACGCGGAGGCCCTGCTCCGGGCGGTCGAGTTGCGCTCGGCCACCCTTGACGGGCCGCTCGACGCGATCTGCATCGGCGTGCCGCAGACGACCCCCCACCTGCCCCGCGAGCGCCCGAACCCGCTGCTCGCGGCATATCTCGCGCTCGGACTCGCGCTACGGCTCTGGCGCGACGCGTTTCCCGTCGTCGAGGGCGGGACGGCGATCCTCCTCCACCGCTTCAGCCGCCACTTCGCCCATCCGACGCAGCAGCCGTATCGCGCGATCTTCCAGGCGGCACGCCTTGGACGGGAGCTCGACGACCTCGCCGCTGCCGAGCGGCAGGCGGCGGCCGACCCGCGTGCGATTGCCGCCTACCGCGAGGGGCGCACCTGCCACCCGTTGCTCCCGTTCGTCGACTGGGCCGGCTGCGCCCCCGCGCTCGGGCGCCTGGGCTCGGTCCTGATCGCCGGCTGCCGCGATTCCGTCGCAGCGCGCCAACTCGGCTTCGTCCCGGCTCACGGGTTGCCCGCGGCCCTCGAGATGGCCCGCGGACGGGCCGGCGGCGAGGCGCGAATCGGCTTCCTGCTCGCGCCGCCCTACTTCCCGATCCGCGTTTCTGCCTAGACGAGGATCTTCGAGAGGAACTGCTTCGTCCGCTCCTCGCGCGGCTCCTTGAAAAAGTGCTCCGGCGTCCCTTCTTCGATGAGACGGCCGTCGTCCATCATCACCACCCGGTCGGCGGCCTCGCGCGCAAACCCCATCTCGTGCGTGACAACGATCATCGTCGTCTGGAAGTCGAGCGCCAGGCCCTTCATCACGTCGAGCACCTCGCCGATCATCTCCGGATCGAGCGCGCTCGTGGGCTCATCGAAGAGTAGGAGCGCCGGCTTCATCGCCAGCGCCCGTGCGATCGCGACCCGCTGCTGCTGCCCCCCCGAGAGCTTGCCCGGATAGACGTCCCGCTTGTCCGCAAGCCCGACCCGGTCCAGCAGCGCCTGTGCCTGGGCGATCGCCTGTTCCTTCCGGACACCGCGCACCTGCACCGGCGCCTCGACGATGTTCTCGAGCGCTGTCTTGTGCGGGAACAGGTGGAAGCGCTGGAAGACCATGCCGATCTCCGCGCGCTGCCGGGCAATGTTCGCCTCGCTGTCCTCGACCAGCTTCCCGTTCCGCTCTCGATAGCCGATCAGGTGGCCGTTCACCTCGATCCGGCCGCCGTCGATCTTCTCCAGGTGGTGGATGCACCGGATGAACGTGGTCTTGCCGGAGCCGGACGGGCCGATGATGCACAGCACCTCGCCGCGCTGGACGTCCAACGAGACGCCTTTCAGCACCTCGAGACGGCCGAAGCGCTTGAAGACATTCTCCGCTCGCATGATCGTGCCGTTGGAGCTCACCGCGCGCCGCCCCTTCCCCACGCCGCGACCGGGGCCCACGCCTGGAAGACGCGCTCGCGGAAACTCAGCTCGTCGCCGCGCTCGCTGACAGCGAGCTTCCGCTCTATCTGTGCCTGGATCGTGCTCCAGACGGTCGTGAGCACGAGGTACCAGAACGCGACGGCGAGGAAGTACTCGACCGGCTTGAACGTCGTCGAGTAACGGATCTCCGCGTCGCCGAACAGCTCGGTGACACCGATGAAGAAGATCAGCGACGAGGTTTTCATCATGTTGTTGAACTCGTTCCCGAGCGGCGGGACGATGATGCGCGCCGCTTGGGGAAGGATGATGCGGCGCATGGCCATCCGGTGCCTCATCCCGAGCGAGCGCGCCGCCTCCAGCTGGCCCTTGTCAACGGAGTCGATTCCGGCCCGGATGATCTCGCGCATGTATGCGCCTTCGTTGATGGCGAGCGCGATGATCCCGGCGAAGGCGGCACCGTCCATCTTGAAGAGCCCGAAGTTTGCCGTGCGCGGGATGAGGTTGAAGCCGAAGAGCAGGTTCGCGCCGAAGTAGACGAAGAAGATCTGGACGATCACGGGCGTGCCGCGGAAGACGAGCACGTAAGCGCCTGAGAGAACCCGCAGCGGCCAGATCTTCGACATCCGCATGAGCGCGGCGATCAGGCCGAGGATCACGCCGAAGAACTGCGCCAGGACCGAGATGTAGATCGTCCGCCACAGGGCGAGGACGAAAACGTGGTCAGGGTGGAAGATCCGTTGCCACAGGATGTGCCAGTCGATGGCCGCGAGCACCTGGCCTCACAGCTTGACCGAGACGACGCTGACGTCGGCGACCACGCGGCTCAGGTTCCACTTCGCCACGATTCGCTTCATCGTCCCGTCCGAGTACATCGCAGCCACGGCCGCGAGGACAGCGGTCTGGAGCTGTGTATCGGACTTACGAATCGCGATCCCGATCGAGATCGGGTTGATCGGATTGCCGCCGACCTCGAACGACGTAGGATCGGTCTCGACGTAGTAGGCGACCGGGGGCGAGTCGCCGAAGTACGCGTCTACCTTCCCCGTCTTGAGCGCGTTCGCAGCGTCGGTGTCCTTCGGGAAGGTGACGACCTTGATCGGCTTCTTCCCCTCGCTCTGGAGCTTCTTGCTTTGCTCGTCGAGGAAGTCCTTGTTGGTCGTTCCCGTCTCGACGGAGGCCAACTTGCCGGCGAGGCTCGCGATGTCGGTGATGTTCTCTGGATTGCCCTTCTTGACCATGAAGGACTGCCCCACCTTGAGGTAGTCGACGAACGCGACCTGCTTCAGGCGCTCGGGCGTGTCGTTCATGCCGGAGATGATCGCGTCGCACTTCTTGGCGAGCAGCGCAGCGATGATCCCGTCGAAACCCGTGTTGTCGAAGCGGGCGGTCACGCCCATGCGCTTCGCGATGTCGTTTCCAATGTCGATGTCGGAGCCCTCGGGGGTCGTCGTCCCCTTCTTGTAGGACTCCTCGGGCGGGTAGGTGATGTCGCTGCAGAAGACGAGCTTGCCCGCGCTCTTGATGTTCGCCGGCGGCTGGATCGCCACCGCCGGGGCCGTGGTCGTGCTCGTGACTGCAGGCGCAGTCGTCGAGGCCTTCTTGCTGCTGCCGCCGCAGCCAGCAGCGAGGAGCACGGCGAGCGAGGTTGCGGCGAGCCCTGTGATAAGGGTTCTTGGACAATTCATCGTGCTTCCTTTCCGTTTACTCGAGCCGGGCGCCAGCTGTACGGACCTGGCCGGGGAATCCTACTCCTCCGAAGCTATTCCTCTCCGAGGTACGTCTTCCGCACCTGCTCGTTCTCGCGCAGGCTCTTCGCGTCGCCGGCGAGGGCGACCCGGCCGGTCTCGAGCACGTACCCGCGCCTTGCGATGTCGAGCGCCATCAGCGCGTTCTGCTCGACCAGCAGGATCGGCGTGCCCTGCTGGTTGATCTCGACGAGCGTCTCGAAGATGCGTTCGACGAGCACCGGCGCGAGACCCATCGAAGGCTCGTCGAGCAGCAGCAGCTTCGGCCGCGCCATTAGCGCGCGCGCGATGGCGCACATCTGCTGCTCGCCGCCCGAGAGCGTCCCGGCCCGCTGGTTGCGCCGCTCCGCCAGACGCGGAAAGAGCGAGAAGCCGCGGTCGAGGTCCTCCCGGATTCCCGCACGGTCGCCGCGCTGGAACGCTCCCATCTCCAGGTTCTCCAGCACGGACATGCGTGGGAAGAGCCTGCGGCCCTCGGGCGATTGCGAGATGCCGCGCTTGACGATCTCGTGCGCGGGCGTGCTGGTGATGTCCTTGCCCCCGAAGACGACCCGGCCGGCGCGCGGCCGATTGAGCCCGTTGATCGTCCGCAGCGTGGTCGACTTGCCGGCGCCGTTCGAGCCGATCAGCGTCACGATCTCGCCCTCGCGCACCTCGAGCGAGATCCCCTTGAGCGCCTCGATCGAGCCGTAGTAGCTGTGAACGTCCTCGAGCTCGAGGATGTTGCCGCGCTCCTCGGCGCCCTTGCTGCTCATGCCGTCACGGCTCCCGAGCCGAGGTACGCCTCGATCACCCGCGCGTCGCGCTGCACCTCCTGCGGCGCTCCCTCGGCGATCTTCTCGCCGTAGTCGAGCACCGTCACGCGGTCCGAGATGCCCATCACGACCCGCATGTCGTGCTCGATCAACAGCACGGTCAGGTTCTCCTCGCTGCGCAGCCGGCCGACGAACCCCGTGAAGGCGGTCGTCTCCTGAGGGTTCATTCCCGCCGTCGGCTCGTCGAGGAGGAGCAGCTTCGGCCGCGTGGCGAGCGCCCGCGCCACCTCCAAGCGTCGCTGGTCGCCGTAGGAGAGGTTGCGCGCGAGCTCCTCGTCCCGGCGGCGCAGGCCGCTGAACTCGAGCAGCTCGCGCGCCCGCTTGCGCGCGTCCCGCTCCTCGCGCTTCAAGCCGGGCGTTCGGAGGATGCTGCGGACGATCCCGCCCTTGAGGCGCGTGTGCATTCCCACGAGCACGTTCTCGAGGGCCGTCATCCCGTGATCTCCGAGCCGTCGAAGAAGATCCGCCCGGCCGTCGGCTTGTACACGCCCGTGAGCATGTTGAAGAAGGTCGTCTTGCCCGCGCCGTTCGGGCCGATCAGGCTGACGATCGAGCCCTCGGGCACGTTGAAGTCCACGTCGTTCACGGCGACGAGGCCGCCGAACTCCTTGCGCATTCCATCTGCTCGCAGGATGTCGGCCATCAGCCCTTGACGTCGTAGAGAGGCTCGTCGGACACTCCGACCTCGAACTCGGCCCGCCGTTGCGCGCTCGGAATCAGACCCTCCGGCCGGAACAGCATCACGATCAGCAGGATGATCCCAAAGATCCCGAACTCGTACTTCGGCACGTCCCCAGATGTTGCCCATCCCGCCCATGATCACCATGCAGAGGATGAACACCGAGATGTTGAAGAAGAAGTCGTCGGGGAAGACCGCGCTCTTGTAGCTGGCGTAGAAGGCGCCGGCGATGCCGCCGAAGAACGCGCCGGTCGCGTACGCCCACGTCTTCGTCCGCATCAGCGGCACGCCCATCGCGGCGGCGGCGATCTCGTCCTCTCGGATCGCAACCCAGGCGCGGCCGAGCCGGGAATCGCGAAGGCGCACGCTGCAGAAGACGGTGAAGAGCACGAGCAGCAGGGCGGTCCAGAAGAAGACGTTGATCGAGTTCGACAGGAACCCGATCGTGTCCGAGGCGGGCGCGAGGTAGTTGTCCGGCAGCCCGACGTTCGTGTTGATCCAGCTACCGAACCCGGGCGCGTCGACGGGCGTGATCCCCTGCGTGCCGCCGGTGAGGTTGAACCCCGAGCCGAAGAGGTCGTTTCCGTTGCGGGCGATCTGGGGCATGATCTCGCCGAAGCCGAGCGTGACGATCGCGAGGTAGTCGCCCCGGAGGCGCAGGGTCGGCAGGCCGATGATCACGCCGACGACCGCGGTCAGGATCGCGGCGATCACGAGGATCAGCCAGATCGAGAGGTGGATCCCGGTCACCTTGGGATTCACTCCCACCGCTCCGAAGTGGACGTTGCGCTGCGCGAACTGGTCGGACGCGAACCACCCCACCGTGTAGGCGCCCATCGCGTAGAAGGCCACGTAGCCGAGGTCGAGCAGCCCCGCATACCCGACGACGACGTTCAGGCCGAGAGCCATCATCACGAAGACCATCATCACGACCATCGTGTTCATGTCCGGGAAGGGCCCGAAGATCGGCCAGCCGAAGAGGCCGTCGTGGTAGAAGGGGTAGGCAGCGGCGATCGCGAGGACCGCCAGCGGCACGATGAAGCGGCCGAGGGGAACGCGTTCGTAGGGCGCGACGCCCAGCGCGAAGACGATGGCCGCGGCCGCGAAGATGCTCCACTTGAAGACGCCGAAGACTCCGATCACGACGAGGCCGACGGCGATCCAGACACCGGCGACGACCGCCCGGCGGACGAGCGGGTCGAGCGCGTTCCAGCGCTTGCGATCGAGGCCGAGGCGTCCGAGCGCGCTCCACCGCGCCTCCGTGAGAGTCAACCTGGTACGCGCCATCTAGCCGCCTTCGGGCGTCCGCTCGCCCAGCAGCCCCTCGGGCCGGAAGACCAGAATCATGATCAGGATGCTGAAGACGATCGACTGCGTCCAGTCGCTGCCCGGGCTGTGCCAGATCAGCCGCTCGTTGAACGCCTGGATGAAACCGATCAGGAGCGCGCCGAAGACGGCTCCGGGGAGGTTGCCGATGCCGCCCAGCACCGCGGCGGTGAAGGCGATCAGGCCGAGCTGGAAGCCCTGGTCGAAGCGAATCTGGGTGAAGTACAGGACGTACAGGAGGCCGGCGGCCCCCGCCAGGGCGCCGGCGATCAGGAAGGTGAACGAGATCGTCCGGTTGACGTTGATCCCCATCATCGCCGCGGCGTCCATGTCCTGGGCCGTCGCCCGCATCGCCTTGCCCTGCCGCGTGCTCTGAACGAGCCACATCAGGGCGATGAGCACCGGGATCGTGATCAGCACGACGGTGAGCTTGTCCCACGTGTAGCTGACGCCGCCGAGAGAGAACACCTGCCCGTGCGGCAGGAGCTTCCCGCCGGAGGGCGGGACGCTGACGTACTCGGCGCCCTTCCAGGCAAGCGCGACGTTCTGGAGGATGAAGGACATCCCGATCGCGGTGATCAGCGGGGCCAGGCGCGGCGCGCCGCGCAGCGGGCGGTACGCGATCAGCTCGATCGCGGCGTTGAGGACGCCGCAGATCGCCATCGCGATGAAGAGGGAGCCGAAGATCGCCAGCCAGAACGTCAGCCCAGCCTCGCCTGCGGTCACGTTGAAGACGCTCAGGATGAACGTGGCGGAGATCATCCCGCCGAGCATGAAGAGGTCGCCGTGGGCGAAGTTGATCAGCTCGAGGATCCCGTAGACGAGCGTGTAGCCGAGCGCGACGAGCGCATAGACGGCGCCGTTCGTGAGACCGATCAGCGAGGCGTCGAAGAACGCCGAGGGCGACTTCGCCAGGTTGATCCCCAGCCAGACAAGAAGCAGCAGGACCAGCGCGCCGCCCACGAGCGGCACAAACTGCGGCCGCGGACGTGTGCGGAGGAGGGGTTCCCGGCGCGCCTGAGTGACCAATCGCTCTCCTCTGACGAGTCTGGGGGAGGCTTCCCTCCCCCAGACTCTAACGTGCTACCCGCTGTCGCCTAGCCTGCCTTGACCAGGCTGAGCGGCGGCACGATCGTCTTGACCGGCTTGAGCTCGAGCCCCTTCTGCGTGTAGATCGTGACCGGGTTCAGGCTGGTGTCGCCGTTCTTGTCGATCGAGAAGCTACCGAGGATCCCGTTCGTGACCTTGGTCTTCAACAGGTTCGTCGTGACCGACGCCCGCGTGCCGTCGGACTTCGCGATCGCGTCCAGCATGACGAGCATCGCCTGCGCGGCGTACGCGGAGTACGGGTTCGGCCGGGCACCGATCTCGCTGCCGAACGCATTCAGGAATCCGATTGCCGTCTCGCGCGCCCTCGACTTGGTCACCGCCTTCCCCTTGAGCTTCTCGGGTGGGGCGCCGGCAACGCTGATCCAGGCCCCGTTTGCGGCGGGGCCGTTCGACTTCGGGTCGCTGAAGCCGTCCGGCATCAGGATCGTGCCCTTGAAGCCGGCCTTCAGGTCCTTGATCAGCTTCGCGCCGTTGTTGCAGATGATGCCGCCGAGGAAGACGGCGTCGGCGCCCGACTGGTTGATCTTGCCCACGAGCGCCTCGTAGCTCGACGCGTTCTTGTCCCAGCCCTGGAAGCCGGGGACTCCGATACCGAGCTTCTGGAGCGACTTCCGTAGCGCGAACGCGACGCCGAAGCCGTACGTCTGCTTGTCGTTCAGCACGTAGACCTTCTTCAGCCCGAGCGACTGCGCGTAGAGCGCGTCGGCCGCGCCCTGGAAGTCGTCGGCCGCCACGACGCGAGCGTAGTTGCGCTTGCCGGTCGGGTAGTACTTGTCCGGCTCGCCAGGCTCCGCGCCGGCTCCTCCGTGCGTGATCCCGATCGCCGTGTTGGCCGGGCTGACAATGGCAAGCGGACCGGGCTGCGCTCGGTTCAGTACCGGGATCACGATCTTCGCGCAGCCGGAGTTGAACGTGCCGACGACGCCGATCACGTCCTTGTCGTCGGCGTAGCTGCGCGCGTTCGATGCGCACTTGGCCGAGTCCCAGGCGCCCGTCTGCGCGGTCGAGTCGTCACACGACTGGTACGCGACCTTGTACTTGCCGGCCTTGAACTTCCTCTCGTTCAGAGCGAACCTGATGGCCTTCACCATCTCGGCCGTTTGCGCCCGGCCGGCTCCCTGGAGCGGCAGATCGGACGCCACGATGAAGTCCGCGTCGCTCGGGCCAGAGAGCGAGCCACAGGCGGACGAGGGAAGCGCGGTCACGTTGCCGCCCCCTCCGGTTGTTCCGCCGCCGCCCTTCTTCCCTCCGCCGCCGCCGCAGCCGGCCGCAACGAGCGCCAGCGCACCGGTAGCCGAGAGGAGTACGCCGATCACAAGCTTCTTCTTCACTCTTCCTCCTCCGTCGCCCGCTGTCAGCGTCTAGAAAAACCCGACCTCAGGGCCGGTGTTTCCAATGTGTGCGGCGCAAGTATCGGCCCAGCAGCGGACGCCTGCAAGTGGGAAGGCGCGGGCTATCATCGCGTGGCGCCGAAGTGGCGGAACTGGTAGACGCGCTGGACTCAAAATCCAGTGGAGCGCGAGCTCCGTGTGGGTTCGATTCCCACCTTCGGCATCTCGCGCCGCCCTAGAAATTGGGGGTCTTCGGGACCTACACTCAATCCATGCGGACATGTCCGAAGTGCGGACAGCTGAGCCCTGACGGCTTCAAGTTCTGCGGTGAGTGTGGATCGGCACTCTTAGCCGCGGCTCCGCCTCGGGAGCTCCGGAAGACGGTGACCGTCGTCTTCTCCGACCTCACCAGCTCGACGGCGCTCGGCGAGCGGCTTGATCCCGAGTCGCTGCGGCGCGCGATCGGCCGGTACTTCGACGAGATGCGTGTGACCCTGGAGCGCCATGGCGGCACGGTCGAGAAGTTCATCGGCGATGCCGTCATGGCTGTGTTCGGGATCCCGCATCTGCACGAAGACGACGCGCTGCGAGCCGTTCGGGCGGCGACGGAGATGCGCGACCGCCTGGCCGAGCTGAACGACGAGCTGGAGAGCGAGTACGGCGTGCGGCTCCAGGCGCGGATGGGCGTTGCCAGTGGTGAGGTGATCGCCGGCGATCCGGCGCGCGGCGACTGGTTCGTCACCGGAGACGCGGTAAACGTGGCCGCGCGTTTGGAGCGGAGCGCCGCGCCAGGCGAGATTCTCGTCGTCGAGGAGACGTATCGGCTCGCGCGGGACGCCGTCCAGGTCGAGCCACTCGAACCTCTTGCCGTCAAGGGCAAGGCCGCGCCCCTCCGCGCCTATCGGTTGCTGAACGTGCACCCCGGCGCACCCGCCCATGCGCGCCGATCCGATTCCCCGATGGTGGGGCGAGTTGGCGAGCTCGACATGCTCCGGCGAGCGTTCGACCGCGCCGTCTCGGAGCGGGCCTGCCACTTCTTCACCGTGCTCGGTGCCGCCGGGGTCGGAAAGTCGCGCCTGCTGACGGAGTTCCTGACGGGGGTCGAGCCCGACGCGACCGTCCTGACCGGGCGCTGCCTCCCCTATGGCGAGGGGATCACGTTCTGGCCGTTGCTCGACGTGGTCAAGCTGGCGACCGGCTTCTCAGAGCGAGACTCGTCCGAGCAGGCCCACGCCAAGATCGCCTCTGTGCTCGCCGGCGAAGAGGCGGCAGGCCTCGCGGCGGAGAGGGTCGTCGGGCTGCTCGGACTCGCCGAGTCGACTGCTTCATCCGAGGAGGGCTTTTGGGGGGTGCGAAAGCTCTTCGAGGCGCTGGCCCGACGGAGGCCGCTCGTCGTCGTCTTCGATGACCTCAACTGGGCAGAGCCGACGTTCCTCGACCTGATCGAGCATGTCGCCGACTGGTCGCGGGACGCTCCGATACTTCTCGTCGGGATGGCCCGTCCTGAGCTGCTCGACATGCGCCCCGGCTGGGGCGGCGGCAAAAGGAACGCGACCACGATCTTCCTCGAGCCCCTTTCTGACCATGACTGCAAGGCGCTCATCCACAACCTGCTCGGGCAAGCGGCGCTGGAGGCGAGCGTTCAGGCCCGCATCCAGGATGCGGCCGAGGGAAACCCGCTGTTCGTCGAGGAGACGCTCTCCATGCTCATCGACGAAGGGCTCCTCCTTCGCAAGAACGGGCGTTGGGTCGCGGCCGGCGACCTCTCTCGGGTACGCGTTCCGCCCACGATCCAGCTTCTCCTCGCCTCACGCCTCGATCAGCTCGGCCGCGAGGAGCGCCAGGCGATCGAGCGCGCCGCGGTCGAGGGAGACATCTTCCACGTCGGCTCGGTGGAAGCGCTGACGGCGCGCGAGGAACGCGGAGGCGTCTCCGACTGCCTGCTGGCTCTCGTCCGCAAAGAGCTCATCCGGCCGCACCGAGCGACCTTCGCGGGCGAAGACGCGTTCCGCTTCCGCCACCTCCTCATCCACGAGGCGGCCTACCAGGCAGTGCCGAAGGAGATGCGCGCCGAGCTGCACGAAGGCTGTTCGCGCTGGCTCGGGCAGAAGGGCGGCGAGTACGACGAGCTCGTCGGCTACCACCTCGAGCAGGCGGTGCGCCACCGCCTCGAGCTCGGGCCGCTCGACGAGCACGGCCGCGAGCTTGCAGGGCGCGCGGGAGAGCTGCTCGCCGCGGCCAGCCGCCGCGCCACCGCCCGCGGGGACCTGCCGGCCGCCGTGGGCCTGCTCGAGCGCGCGGCTGCGCTTCCGTCCGACGGCTCCCATCGGGCCGAAGTCCTGCTCGATCTCGGGCGGAGCCTCCTCGAGACAGGAAACTTCGCCCGCGCCGAGGAGGTGCTTCGCGAGACGACCGAGGTGGCGGCGACTGAGGGCGATCGCGCCCTCATGGCGCGCGCGCTGCTCGAGCGCTCCACCGTGCGGTTCTACATCGAGCGCGGGGCGAGCATCGCCGACTACCTGCGAGAAACCCGACGCGCGATCACTGCTCTCGACGAGGCCGGCGACGACCCGGGTCTCGCCCGCGCCTGGTGGGTCGTCGGCGAGATGCGGTGGCTGCGCTGCGAGTTCGCCGCCGCCGAGGATGCCCTGACCCGCTCACTCGCCCATGCCGAGCGGGCGGGCGCTCAGCGCGATCTCTCGCGCGCCCGCTTCTATCTCGCCCTCGCGGCGATCGAGGGGCCGACGCCGGTCGAGGCGGCGCTCCGGCGTTGCCTCGAGATCCGCGAGCAGGCGGCCGGGGACCAGGTGCTCGAGGCGGCCGTCGGCTACGCGATCGCGTCGGCCGAGGCGATGCTCGGCAGGTTCGACGACGCGCGCAAGCTCGCCGCCCGCAGCACGGCGATCTACGAGGAGCTCGGTTTGGGGTTCGCACTCGCGACCTGGAGTCGGCAGCCCGGCACGATCGAGCTCTTGGCAGGCGACCCGGCGGCGGCCGAGCGCATCTTCCGCTCAGGCTACGAGACACTTTCCTCCATGGGCGAGAAGGTCAACCTGTCGCTGATCGCTGCGTCGCTGGCCGAATCGGTTTACCTCCAAGGCCGAGACGAGGAGGCCGAGCGGCTCACGGTCGTAAGCGAGGAGGCAACCTCGCCCGAGGACGTCTGGTCGCAGGTCGCGTGGAGGTCGGCGCGAGCGAAGATCCTTGCCAAACGCGGCGAGCTACGCGAGGCGGAAAGGCTGGCTCGGGAGGCCGCAGAGCTGATCGCCGAGACGGACGCGCTGAACATGCGCGCCCACGCGCTGATGAGCCTTGTGGAGGTGCTGGCCGCGGCCGGCCGAGGCGAGGAGGCGGCCGAGAGCGCGGCTGAGGCGTTGCGCCTCTACGAGGCGAAGGGCAACGTCGTCTCGGCAGAGAAAGCCCGCGCGCTGGTCACACCGGGGGCGCTCAGGACTGGAGCCGCCTGACGCGCTCGAGCATCTCTCGATCGAACTCCGGCTCGTCCCGCGGCGGCAGTACCATCGTCGCGATCGGCGAGACGTCCGCGTCGGGGAGGGCCCCGAGCGGAAGACGCTGAACGATCGAATCGGAGACCGGGTAGGGAGAAGCCTCGTAGAGGATGGCTTCGTGCTCGGCGGGGTAGAGCTCCAAGAGGCGCTCGGCTAGGAGAGGTAGGCCCTGCATGCTCGGGAGCGGCTCGTAGCGCCACTCGCCGGTGAAGCCGATCTGCCACAGGATCAGGAGCGCACCCGTGTCGATCCTCCGCCTGCGGACGAGAAAGTCGGTCGCCTCGTAGCTCTGGCAGCCGGTCGTCGCAGGGTCGATCCCGAGATCGGCGACGAGGCAGTCCATGGCGGAGATCCCAGGGAGCATCCGGGCGCGGCACCCTTCAGCCCGGAGGAGCCTGACCGCTTCGTGGCCGGGCCATGCGAATACGCCCGGGTGTCCGTAGAAGATCGCGCAGACGTCGAGGCGCTCGCGGACGCGCGAAACGATCTCGTCGGCGATCGCCGCATAGATCTCCCGTCGGTTCTTCCCGGGCTCGTAGAACGAGTCGAGGGAGCGGGCATTCGCGTTCGCCCGCTCGATCCAGGCCGCCGCCACCGGGTCGTTGACGAGGTAGAGCGCCTCGTCCGCATCCTCGACGACGAGCCGAGCCTGCGTGGTCAAGTTCGCGGCCGCCTGGATCCCCGTGCCGACCACTGTGAGCGAGCCGCCGGTCATCGCGGCCGAGTGGGCCTAGGATCCGCCCGGGTCCCCCTGCTCCGGCGGCTGGACTTGAGGCACCTGGCCCATGTACTGCGGCACCTGGCCCAGGAAGATCTCCTTGTCCGGGTACTCCTCCTGCAGCTTGTCGCGCAGCCGCTTGAGATTGCCGCTCAGGACGATCTCGCGCTCCTCGGGCGAGAGGCCTTCGGCGTCCATCGCCCCCGCGGGGTCAGTCATATAAGCGGCGAGCACCTCCGGATACTCGACCAGCTTGATGAGAAATGGTCCGATCATGGCTGCTCCTCTGAAGGGACGCTGCGCGGCCGTGCCGACCCTACAAGGAGAGCTTTGCTGGTGTCAACTGCAACGAGCGGGCACTTCCGGGCGATAACGGAGAAGATGCGGAAGACGTGCAGGTTGGAGTCCTCACCGGCGGAGGTGACTGTCCCGGGCTCAATGCGGTGATTCGCGCGGTCGCGCGGCGGTCGTTCGCGCGCGGGCACGACGTGACGGGCGTGCGCGCCGGCTGGCGCGGGCTCGTCGACGCGACGTTCGAGCCGCTCGGGCCGCGCGAGGTCTCGGGGCTGCTCCCGCGCGGCGGGACGGTGCTCGGCACCTCGCGGACGAACCCGTACCGGATCGACGGAGGCGTCGAGGCCGTGCTCGCGAGCTTCGAGGGCGAGGGCCTCGACGCGCTCGTCGCGATCGGCGGCGAGGACACGCTCGGCGTTGCCGCGCGCCTGCACGGCGAGCACGGCTTCCCGGTCGTGGGCGTCCCGAAGACGATCGACAACGACCTGTCGGCGACCGACTACACCTTCGGCTTCGACACCGCCGTGTTCATCTGCGCCGAGGCGATCGATCGGCTGCACACGACAGCCGAGTCGCACAACCGCGTGATGGTCGTCGAGGTGATGGGCCGCCACACCGGCTGGATCGCCGTCATGAGCGGGATCGCCGGCGGCGCGGACGTGATCCTGATTCCCGAGCACCCGATCTCGATCGAGGAGGCCTGCGAGGACATCCGCCGGCGCCACGAGCGCGGGAAGGACTTCTCGATCGTGGTCGTCTCCGAGGGCTACGAGCTGGAGGGCCTCGACGACCGGGGCGAGCTGGACGAGTTCGGGCACGTGCGGCTCTCCCAGCGGGGCGTCGGCGAGGCGCTCGCGCGCGAGATCGAGTCGCGCACGGGCTTCGAGACGCGGGTGACGGTGCTCGGGCACGTGCAGCGCGGCGGCTCTCCGACGCCGCGCGACCGGGTGCTCGCGACCCGCTACGGGCTGAAGGCGGCGGACCTGGTCCACGAGGGCCGCTTCGGGCGGATGGCCGCGCTGCACGGCGACAGCGTCGTCGACGTCTCGCTCGAGGAGGCGACGGCCGAGCTGAAGACCGTGCCGCCCGAGTGGTACGAGGTCGCCCGAGCGTTCTTCGGCTAAGAGCCCGGCGAAGCGTTCTGAACCGAGCTCTAGTCGATCAGGTCGACGAGCGGAAACGAGCGGTGCTGCCGCGGCGGGACGATGAAGTTCTGGCGATGGGTCGTCCGGAGGACGGAGTTGATCCCCTGGCCGCGGGCACGGGCCTCGAACGGCAGGCGCGTCCCATCCGGGAGAACCCCGTCCATCGCCAGCCGGTTGCGATGAAAGTCGTCGCTCGTCGGGTTGAAGACGACGAAGTGGACGCCGGCCGCAGGTTCCGGCTTCCAGCCGTCGGCGTCGGGGCGGGCGCTCCAGAAGAAGGGGTTGTCGAGCGTGTTGAAGTCGGTCCGCTGGGGCACCGCCGTGCCCTTCGCGTAGAGCTTCCCGTCGGCACCGATGACGTCCTCCTGGAGCCGCGAGGTCGGCTGGATCGCCGTGCTGTGCCCGATCGCGCCGAAGCGGCTGAAGTCCCGCCGAACCGCCGCGTTCGTGACCGCGTCCTGCGGCGCCTGCCGCAGTGTCTGCGCCCCTTCTCGCGCGGGCTGATCCGGGCGGAAGAGCGTGGCGACGCGGTCGCGAAAGTCGAAGTTGAGGTACCAGGCCTCGAGGTCCTCGAGCACGTGGGAGGCGTGCATGTGCGTCCCGCCGCGGAAGTAGCCGCCGCGGGAGTAGTGCAGCGTCTCGATGTTCGCGATCAGCGGCGGGCCGAGCGCGGCCCGCTGGGTCGAGGTGAACCCGAGGAAGAGCTCGGCGGTGTCCGGGATCAGGTCAGCGCCGGAGATGTCGGCCGCCATCGCCATTCGCTTCGGCAGGCTCGCCCGTCCGTCGAAGCCGCCTCCGGCGAAACCCTTGCGCACGCTGGTCGGCTCGAGCAGGTCGCGAAGGTGCCCGCCGAAGATCTCCTTCGCACCGTGCGCGACGTGATCGCTGCTGTCGCTGCGGAGGAGGACGGTGAGGTCGTTCTCCTCGAGCGCGGTCTCGGCGGGGTCGCTCGGGAAGCGGATCGCGTCTAGAAGGACGGGCACCTCGCGCCCGCGCGCGCGGGAGGCCCGCAGGTCGACGGGCAGCTCGCGCTTTGCGAGCACCGGCACGTAGCGACGGAAGTAGGGCAGGCCCCACGCAACGGTCACGCCCAGCCCGGCCGGCGTCGGGTCGAGCTCGTCCTCGAGGCCCGATAACACCTCCTCGAGCTCGGCGCGGGCCGACTTGAGCGCACGGCTGTCGTCGGCTACGCGCAGACGGGCCGTCACCAGCTGGTGGTGGAGCGGCGGTACGACCACCTCCACGCCCTCGTCGCGCACGACGCGCAACCCCTCGAGCAGATGCTGCTCCCGGCCGCCGCGGACCGCACGCGGGCGTGCCGGCCCGGAGGTGAGCCGGTCGACCAGCTCGTAGATGCCGCCCGCCCCGAGCGCGCCGGCGGCGGCGCTCGCGAGCACCTCCCGTCGCGTCAGACGCACGTCACGCGCGCCGCGGCCGCACGAGCACGAGCCCGCGCAGCATCCGGTCCAGGTTCCGCACGATCTGCCGGTACGTATAGGGGCGAATGACGTGCTCGCTGAGGGTGTAGAGCGAGCCACCGCGCCGCCAGAGGTAGAGGACGTGCCACTGGTCGATGTCCTGGTTGACCGTGTAGACCTCGGCCTCGATGCCGGGCACGTGCTTGCGCCCGCTGAGCTCGCTGAAGCACGGGACCGGCCGGCGGCGCGTGACGCCCGCCACGGTCTCGACCGAGAGGCAGCGAGGGATGGTCTGCCGAGCCGGATAGCCCCTGAAGTTGACGTGGACGTCGCCGCTCTGGTCGTGCGCGAGGAAGCTGACCAGGTAGCTTCGATCGGGCTTGACCGACTCCCCGTTCCACCACTGGCCGCCGAACCTCGCGTCGAGCGGGTTCGGCATCCACGTAGGACAGTAGACCGGCGCGCCGATTCTGTTCGCCAGCCTTTGCCACCCGGCGCGCCAGGCCGCCGGGCACGAGCTCGGAGACCGCGACGCGGCGGCGCGCGAGGCCGCCTTGCCGCCTTCTCCCTCCGAGCAACCCGCAGCGATGGCCGCCGCTACGGCCAGCATCGCGACCCCAATCTTCATCGAGATCAAGCTTACAGCCGAAAAACGGCCACCCACGGACCGGCGAGCCCGTCAGGGCGGACGACGAAGACGCGGTCGGCGCGCCCGCGTAGCTGATCGTAGAACGCGGCCTCTCGCCGGTAGTGCTCGCGAGCCCCGAGGACGCGGTCGGCGACGGCGCCGGTGACGACCGCATAGCGGACGCCGGCGTTGCGGAGGCGGGTGAGACCGCGGTTCGGGTCCGGGTGGTCCTCCCCGGGCAGCGGTAAGCGCAGCTTCAGCACGCGGAAGCCCTCGAAGGGCGTCAGCGACGGGTCGACGGCGAGGCGAGAGCCGTGCGGCAGGTGCCGTTCGACCCAGTCGTGCGCGACGACGCGGGTGTCGGTCTTCGTCAGGCGGCGGTCGGTGCGGATGTCCCAGGTGAGCGGGACGAGGAGCAGCAGGAGCGTGACCGGCGCGAGCGAGCGCGTCCGTCCGGCGAGGGCGCCGAGCGGCGGCACGAGCGGGAGGACGTAGCGATCGAAGTGGGCGCCGAGCGTGCAGAGGTCGAGGAAGTAGACGACCGTGAACGAGGCAAGGATCAGGTCGGCCCGGCCGCGGCGAGCCAGGGCCAAGCCGAGCCCGAGACCGCAGACGAGCAGCGCGGGTCCAAGCCCCTCCCAGAGGCGGTCGAGGAAGGCGATCGGCGCGACGTGGTCGTGCTCGAATCCAAGCCACCCTTGCCGCGCGAGCCTCTGCACGCTGTATGCGTCGCTCACGGCCTCGTGCAAGTGGACGAGGAAGTACGGGCTCGTCGCGGAGAACGCCGCGAGGAAGAGGACGCCGCCGAGCGCGAGCCGGCGCGGCTGCCGGTAGCCGGCCGCCAGGCCCGCGACCAGCCCGCCGAGCTCGACCCGACCGGAGACGAGGAGCGCGAGGGACGCTGCGACGCCGAGCGTCAGCGGGACGTCCGTGACGGCCATCCGCGAGTAGGCGACCTCTGTCGTCTCGATCGCGACCACCGCCGCGGCCACCAGCCCGGCCGTGTCGCCGTACGCGCGCCGGCCGAGCCACCACGAGGCGGCGACCGCCCCGAGGCCGAGGACGAAGACGACGATCCGCGCCGAGAGGTAGGACGCATCGCCCGCCCAGGCCTGGAACGGCGCTAGCAGGTACATGAGCAGCGTCGGATAGTCGAACCAGTGCGGGTCGAGTCCGCCGCCGTGCACCATCTTCCACGCGCGGGGGACGATGCTCTGTTCGTCGGGGCTGAAGAGCGGGAAGGGCCGGCCGTAGGCGATTCCGACCAGGCGCAGCGTCGCGGCCCCCGTGACGATGGCGGCGAGAGCGACGCGCGGGCCGCCCCAGAGGCTCTCGGACCGCGGGCGGCCGGCCTCAGATCCTTCGCGACCAGGTCGCTCGCGGGAACCGGTCATCTCAACGGACGCGCAGACGCGGGCGCGTCTGATGACGGCGCCGCAAGCGGTGCTCAGACCTCGGGGGGTGCGCCGCCCACGAGCTCGGCAATGTTCCCGGCGCGGACGATCACGGCGTCGACACCGGCGCGCTCGAGCTCGTCCACCTCGTCACGGGTGGCGACCGGTAGGTCGGCGATCGCGAGCTTGCCCGCCGGGACGTCCGGCAGGAGGTCGAGCACGCGCTCGAGTCCCTCCGTCTCGGAGCCGCGGTCCGAGGCGAGCACGAAGAGCTCCGGGTCGAACTTCTCCAGCGTCTCCTCGAAGTCGTCCTCGTCCTCGATCCGGAAGGCCAGCTCGAAGTCGTCCGCGAGGTCGAGCTGGTACTGGTCGAGCAGATCGCCTCGGCCGGCCTCGAGGATGCAGGCGTCGGCTCCGGCGAGCGCGTCCGCCCGTTCCCCGTCGTAGAAGAAGAGGATCGGGAGGGCCGTCGCCGAGCGGATCTCCCGGAGCCGTCCTTCGAGACCGCTGTAGACGAGCACCGCCTCGGCTCCCTCGGCCTCGGCCAGGCGAGCCGCATCGGGCCCGTCGACCTCGACGATGACGGAGATCCCGTCGCCCTCCGAGATCGCCTGGCTGAAGCGGCGCCCGCCGGTCACGTGGCGCAATTCTGGCGCAAAGCCGGCACACACGCGCGCGCAGTTCCTCGATACGCTCGCCTCGGGGAGGAGGCTGGGCGCGCCCTAAACACGGGAATCGGCGTGCGGTGGGCAGTCTCGGCGGGCATGCGGTCGGCGGAGGCCACGGCTCTCTCGGGCGTCGGGCTCAGACGCCGATCGGATGCCAGACGGTCTTCAGCTCCAGGAAGCCCGCGATCTCCCACGGGCTCTGGTCGTCCGGGGCGCCGTGGACGAGGCGCTTCACGTTCTCCGCCGCGAGCCGCTCCAGCTCCGGCACGTCGCCGTCCGCTCCCGAGACGTCGAGCGCGTTCACGTCCATGTGCCCCGCGAGCACGGGCGCCAGCTCCTCCCGCCGGCCGGTGAGGATGTTGACCACCCCGCCCGGTACGTCGGCGGTCGCCAGCGCCTCGGCAAGCTCGATCGCCGCGAGCGGATGCGGCTCGGACGCGACCACGACCGCGGCGTTGCCCCCGACGATCGCAGGCGACACCCGCGAGACGAGCCCCGCGAGCGCCGGCTCGGCGGGCGCGAGGATCCCGACCACCCCCGTCGGCTCCGGGACCGTGAAGTTGAAGTAGGGCCCGGCGACCGAGTTCGACGAACCCAGCACCTGCGCCAGCTTGTCCGCCCAGCCCGCGTACCAGACCAGGCGGTCGATCGAGCGGTCGACCTCCTTCGACCCGGAGCAGAGGTCGGCGAACTCGCCGCGGCGCGCCTCCATCATCTCTGCGACGCGATAGAGCACCTGCCCGCGGTTGTAGGCCGTCATTCCCGCCCACTTCGGGAACGCCGAGCGCGCGGCCCGGACGGCGTCGCGAACGTCCTTCCTCGACGCCCGCGCGACGTTCTGCCCCTCCGCCTCGTACGTCCGTCCGGACTCCGAGCGCGGAAACTCGCCCCCGACGAAGAGCTTGTACGTCTTGCGGACCGGCAGCCGGCTCATTCGAAATCGAGATACGGCTCGAGGCCGTGCAGTCCGCCCTCACGGCCGAAGCCGGACTCCCGGTAGCCGCCGAACGGCGAGGACGGGTCGAAGCGGTTGTAGGTGTTCGCCCAGATCACGCCCGCGCGCAGGCGTTGCGCCATCGAGAGGATCCGCGAGCCCTTCTCGGTCCAGACGCCCGCCGAGAGCCCATACGGCGTGTTGTTCGCCTTCTCGACCGCCTCGTCGGGCGTGCGGAAGGTCAGCACCGAGAGCACCGGCCCGAAGATCTCCTCCTGGGCGATCCGGTAGCTCTGCGCGACGTTCGTGAAGACCGTCGGCACGAACCAGTAGCCCTTCTCCGGCAAGCGGCAGGGCGGCTGGTAGATCTCGGCGCCTTCCTCCTCCCCACTCCGGACGAGCTCCTGGATCTTGTCGAGCTGCTGGCGCGAGTTGATCGCGCCGACGTCGGTGTTCTTGTCGAGCGGATCGCCCACCCGCAGCGTCCCGAGCCGCCGCTTCAGCTTCGAGATCACCGGCTCGTAGATCGACTCCTGCACGAGCAGGCGCGAGCCCGCGCAGCAGACGTGCCCCTGGTTGAAGTAGATCCCGTTGACGATCCCCTCGACCGCCTGGTCGAGCGCGGCGTCGTCGAAGATCACGTTCGCGGCCTTGCCACCCAGCTCGAGCGTGAGCTTCTTGCCGGTGCCGGCGAGCTCGCGCTGGATCGCCTTGCCGACCTCGGTGGAGCCGGTGAAGGCGATCTTGGCGACGTCCGACTTGACGAGCGCCGCGCCGGCCCGCCCGTCGCCCGTGACGATGTTGACGACCCCCGGTGGGAGCTCGGCCTGGCGGAGGACGTCGCAGAAGAGGAGCGCCGAGAGCGGGGTCGTCTCAGCAGGTTTGAGCACGACGGTGTTGCCCGCCGCGAGCGCGGGCGCGATCTTCCACGCCAGCATCAGGAGCGGGAAGTTCCAGGGAATGATCTGGCCGGCGACGCCGAGCGGTCTGGGCTTCCGGTTCGGAAACGCGTACTCGAGCTTGTCCGCCCAGCCGGCGTAGTAGAAGAAGTGCGCGGCGGAGAGCGGCAGGTCGACGTCGCGCGACTCGCGGATCGGCTTGCCGCCGTTCAGGGACTCGAGCACCGCGAATTCCCGCGAGCGCTCCTGCAGGATGCGCGCGATCCGATACAGGTACTTGGCCCGCTCCGATCCGGGCAGGGCCGACCAGCCGTTCTCGAATGCGTCCTGGGCCGTGCGGACCGCGAGCTGCACTTCCTCGTCGGTCGCCTGGCCGACCTCGGCGAGCGGCTCCTCGCTGGCGGGATCGATCGTCTGGTAGCTCTCGGCGGGCTCCAGCCACTCGCCGCCGACGAAGTGGCCGTAGCGCTCCCGCAGGGAAACGATCTCCCGCGACTCCGGCGCGGTTGCGTACTCCCATCCCGAGGGGATGGGCGCGCGATCCTGCTTTCGCTCTAGCTCAGTCAACCGTGAAGTAATCCGGGCTCTGGTAGCGGCCCGTCTTCTCCTTCCGCAGCTGCATCAGGATGTCGTTCAGGAGCGAGGACGCGCCGAACCGGTAGAGGTCGGGCGTCAGCCAGTCGACGCCGAGCGTCTCGTGTACGAGCACCAGGTGCTGGACCGCCTGCTTCGCGTTCCGGATCCCGCCGGCGGGCTTGAAGCCGACCCGCTTGCCGGTCTCCTCGTGGACGTCCCGGATCGCCTCCAGCATCACGAGCGCGACCGGGAGCGTCGCCGCGGACGGGAGTTTGCCGGTCGAGGTCTTGATGAAGTCGGCCCCGGCGGCGATCGCGAGCAGCGAGGCGCGCCGGACGTTGTCGTAGGTGCCGAGCTCGCCGGTCTCGAGGATCACCTTCAGGTGCCTCCCGCCGCAGGCCTCTTTCACGCGCACGATCTCGTCGTAGACCTTCGCGTAACGGCCTGCGAGGAACGCCCCGCGGTCGATCACCATGTCGACCTCGTCGGCGCCCTGCTCGACGACCCAGCGCACCTCGTCCAGCTTCGCCTCGAGCGGGGACTGGCCGGAGGGGAACGCGGTCGCGACCGAGGCGACCTTGACCCCGCTGCCGCGGACCCGCTCGATTGCGGTCGGGACGAGGTTCGGGTAGACGCAGACGGCGGCGACCGAAGGAACGCTTGCGTCCGACGGGTCGGGCCGGACGGCCTTGGAGGCGAGCGCAGCGACCTTGCCCGGCGTGTCGGCGCCTTCGAGGGTGGTCAGGTCGGTCATGCGCACGGCCAGCTCGAGCGCGAAGACCTTCGACTCGCGCTTGATCGAGCGCTTGGCGAGCGTACCGGCGCGCTCCTCGGCGGCGACCTCGTCGATCGAGCCGATTCGCGGCAGCCGCGGCTCGAGGGGAAGCTCGAATCCGGTCGGAAGGGCGGGTGCCTGGGCCATGGGGAGAGTGTAGCCCTGCCCGGGCCACTACCCGGCGCGCGCCAGGAGCGTGTCCGCAACCGAATCGAGGTCGTCCCAGACGGCATCGGCCCCGGCAAGAGAGTCCGTGGTGACCGCCGAGCGGAGGGGCGACCGAGCGGATCCCGCTTCGGCGCGCGGTTCGCTCCTCGGCGTTGCAGCCGAAGGCTCCCTGCCCTACCGGAAAGAAGCGCGCGAGGCCCGCCGCTCCATTCGCGCTCGCGCCACAGGTTCCGGATTGCCGGTCAGGAGCGCCAGGCACACGCCTGCTGCTCGAGCCGGGAGAGCGCCGCTCCGGCAGTGGGAGCAGCCTGCCAGCCGCTCGTCTCGGCGCCGGCGAGGAGCTCGAGGTAGCGCTCGGCGTGGCCTTCGCACCAGCCCGTCAAGTCCTCGTCGATCGCGTCGTCGTCGAGCCCAGCGTCCCGGCGCACCTCGCGGGCGATCTTTGAAATGAGCTTAGATGCCGAGCCGCTCGAGCATCGCCTCGTCACGGCGCCACTTCGGCCGCGCCTTCACCTTCAGCTCGAGGAAGACGGGGTGGCCGAGCAGGAGCTCGATCTCCGGCCGCGCGCGCGTGCCGATCTTCTTCACCACCGAGCCGCCCTGTCCGACCACGATCTGCTTCTGCGACTCCGTCTCGACAAAGAGGGTTACGCGCGCGACCTTCTCCGTCAGCTCCTCGAGCTCGGCCGAGATCGCATGCGGCAGCTCTTCACGCGTCAGCTGGAGCGCCTTCTCGCGGACGAGCTCCGCGATCTGCACCTCGGGCGGCAGGTCGGTGCGTTGCTCGCGCGGGTAGTAGGCGGGACCGTCGGGAAGCAGCTCGACCAGCTCGGCGCGCAACTCCGGCAAGCCGTCCCCGGTGAGCGCGCTGACGGGGTGGAGCGCGTGGAAGTCGCCCAGCTGCGAGCCGGTTCTCATCTGGGTCGCGATGTGGCCGGGCTTGAGTCGGTCGACCTTGTTCAGCGCGATCACGACGGGAACGTCGAGCGCAAAGACGCGTTCGGCGATGAAGCGGTCACCGGCGCCGATACGCTCGCGTGCGGAGAGGACGAAAAGGATTGCCTCCACGTCCTCGAGCGACTGGTCGACCGTGCGCTGCATCCGCTCGGTGAGCGGGTCGCGCGGGCGCTGGAAGCCGGGCAGGTCGGCCAGGACGAGCTGGTAGTCGTCGCCGTTCGCAATCCCCATCACGCGGCGGCGCGTCGTCTGGGGCTTGTCGGAGACGATCGCCACCTTGCCGCCGCAGAGCGCGTTCACGATCGTCGACTTCCCCACATTCGGCCGCCCGGCGACGGCGGCGAACCCGCTCCTCACGAAAAACCGCACCCCCCACCCGGGGCGGGGATCAATGCCCACCGCCCTCGGCGATGAGCGTACCGCGCTTCGGCGCACGGAGCTGTAACGCCTTCGTGCCGATTTCGCAAATTCACGTCTCGAGGTCCCACGTGTCGGGGAGCAGCTCGGCGGGGGAGTAGGTGACGACCTCGCCCTCGCGGTTGCGGAAGGTGACGCGGTCGAGCCGGAACTCGTAGAGCCACTGCCGGCAGCCGCCGCAGGGCGACGCGGTGATCCCGATCGCCTCCAGGTCGCCGGGCCGGCACCCCTCGACGACCGCGCGGGCGAGCGCCGCCCGCTCGGCGCAAATCCCGAGCGGGTAGGCCGCGTTCTCGACGTTCACGCCCTCGAAGACGCGACCGTCCCGCGCGAGCACCGCTGCGCCAACCAGATAGCGCGAGTACGGCGCATACGCGCGCTCGGCGACGAAAACCGCGCGCTCGTAAAGCTCGTCACTCACTGAAAGAGCTGGAAGACCACGAGCGTGACCAGGGCGCCGAGCACTCCTCCGTACGTCACCTCGAGCGCGGAGTGGACGCCGGATTCGACCCGCGTCTGCGCCACGAGCAGCGCCATGATGAAGGTCAGGGTCGAGATCAGGAACCGGTGCGAGTCGCTGATGATGTACGTCGCCGCCATCCAGCCCGCGAACGCGACCGCCGCGTGGCCGGACGGCAGGCCCCCGCGAAGCGGCGCGCCGCGCCCGGTGTAGGCCTTCGTCGCGATCACGATGATCACGGTCACCACGAGCGCGATCAGGGTCACCTGAGCCGGCGCGTCGCGCAGGCGGTCGAGCAGCCGCGAGCTCCGTTCGGCGACCTCGCCCGAGAAGACGAGGTACCCGACGGCGACCGCGTTCACCGTTGCGATCAGCACGGCCCCGGCGGCGACATCCTTGGCGAGCTTGGCGAGCGGGTCGAAAGATGTGGTGGCGACGTCGATCGCCTGCTCGAGCGCCGAGTTGATCATCTCCGTGATGAAGACGAACGCGATCGCGAGGAGCAGCGCGATCAGCTCCAGCTTCGAGACCCCGATCGCGACCGCGGCGACGAGCACGATCACCGCCGCGAGGAAGTGAATCCGCATGTTCCGCTGTGTGCGAAGGACGTGGATGATCCCCTCGACGGCGAAGTTGAAGCTCTCGATGAGCGTCTGCGCCCGGCGATGCGTCATCCGGTCCATCGGGCCTCCCTCGCCTCCATTTCCGCTCCGTGGTCGTACCCGACCAGATGCAGGAGCCCGTGCACGATGGGTCCGCGCCAGGCCTCGCGGACGACCTGAGGGCAGAGCACCATGTCGCCGAGCTGGCGCGGCGGGCCCGGCTGGAGCCGATCGCGGCCGTCAAGCGGGAAGGAGAGGACGTCGGTGACCTCGTCCTCGCCGAGGTGAGCCCCCTTCAGCGTCCGCATCTCGTCGGGGCCGACGAAGTGCAGACCGAGCTCGCCCTCTTCGATCCCTTCGCCGGCGAGCACGCGGCGGGCGAGCTCGACGGCGGCCTCCTCCTCGACCTCGACGCCGCTGCGGTTTGCTACCTCGACCGCGACCATCGCTAGCGCTCGCGCTGGGTGCCCGTCTCCTCGGCGTGCAGCTTGTAGGCCTCGACGATCCGCTGCACGAGCTTGTGCCGGACGACGTCCTCGTGACCGAAGCGGATGAATGCGATCCCGTCGATCGAGCCGAGGATCTCCTGCACCTGGATCAATCCCGAGGCCTGCTCGCGCGGCAGGTCGATCTGCGTCACGTCACCCGTGACGACGACCTTCGAGCCGAAGCCGAGCCGCGTCAGGAACATCTGCATCTGCTCCGGGCTCGTGTTCTGCGCCTCGTCCAGGATGATGAACGAGTCGTTCAGCGTGCGCCCGCGCATGAACGCGAGCGGCGCGACCTCGATCGTGCCTTTCTCCATGTAGGCGGCGAGCCGGTCCGGGTCGAGCATGTCGTAGAGCGCGTCGAAGAGCGGGCGCAGGTACGGATCGACCTTGGCGAGCATGTCGCCGGGGAGGAAGCCGAGCCGCTCCCCCGCCTCGACCGCCGGGCGCGTGAGGATGATGCGGCCCACTTCCCGATCGGACAGTGCCGCGACGGCCAAAGCCATCGCGAGGTAGGTCTTCCCCGTCCCGGCCGGGCCGATCGAGAACGTGACGGTGTGGCGTCGCATCGCGTCGACGTAGCGCTTCTGGTTGACCGTCTTCGGCGAGATCTTCTTGCCCCTGTGGCGCCAGACGACGTCCTCGAAAACCTCGCGGATGTCCTCGGCCTGGTCGAGCGCCGCGAGCACCGCGTCGACCGTGCTCGGCCCGATCTCGTGGCCGCCCTCGACCAGCTCGGCGAGCTCGTCGACGACCGCGCGCGCATGCGCGACCTCGGGGTCTGGCCCTTCGATCGTCAGGCGGTTGCCACGGAGGAGAATCGTGCAGCGGAGGCGCTCGCGAAGCGCCCCGAGAACGCCGTCGTCGAGAGTCGCCAACTCGGCCGCGACGTCGTTGGACACCGAGAGAACTTCCTGCACGCAGGCTCAGTGTAGGCGCTGCGCCCGACCGTGCTCCCGACCGCCGAGCCGTCACAGAATCGTCACGATTTCGTGAAACACGCGTGCGCCGGTCGTCGATACGCTCGCCGCGGGGAGGAGGCTGGGCGCGCCTTAATCACGGGCCCAGCCGCGAGTGAGGGCGTCCTCGAGGGAGTCCTGCCCTCAGGCAAGCTTCTCGCGGACGAGCTGGCTGACGGCGGACCCGTCCGCCCGGCCGGAGACCTGCGGCATCACGTCGGCCATCACCCGACCGAAGTCGCGCATGCTCGTCGCGCCCACCTCGGCGATCGCGTCGTCGACGATCTCCTCCAGCTCGTCCTCGGAGAGCGGCTCCGGCATGAACTCCTCCAGCACCGCGAGCTCGCCCTCCTCCGCCTCGGCTTGCTCCTCGCGCGCGCCGGCCCGGAAGGCCTCGGCCGCCTCGTGCCGGCGCTTGCGCTCACGCTGGAGCACCTGGAGCTCCTCATCGTCGTGCAGGGGCCGCTGGAGCTCCTTCTCGGCGGCGCGCAGGCTGGCGAGGATCAAGCGCAGGGTGTTGCGCCGCTCGACCTCGCGATCGGCCATCGCCTGTTTCAGCTCGTCCTCCAGCCGCGCGATCAGACTCATCCGACAAGCCCCCAGACCCGGCCGCCGAGCACATGCCAGTGCAGGTGAAAGATCGTCTGCCCGGCACCCTCGCCGACATTGACGACGACGCGGTAGTCCTCCAGCCCGGCCGCCCGGGCCGTCTCGGCGACGAACTCGAGCATGCGCTTCGCCTCGTCGGCGGGGAATTCCGAGATCTCCCGGAAGCTGTCGACGTGCCGCTCAGGGAGGACGAGGAGGTGCGTCTCGGCCTTCGGGTTGACGTCGCGGACGGCGACGAAGCCCTCGGCTGCATGCACGTGCTCGCCTTCGCGGACGAGCTGACAGAAGAGGCAGTCGTCAGGCAGCGAGGATCCCCTCCTCGGTCACGGCGCTCCCGCGCACACGGACGAGCTCGCCGATCGGCCCCTCGACCAGCCACGGCGAGTAGTCGTCGCCGTAGCCCCGGCCCGGCCGGTCGACCAGAACCACGTCCTCCCGCCCTACCTTCTCGCGCCAGCGCGCAAGGCTCGAGGCTCGCGAGAGCTCGCGCAGCCGCTCGCTGCGGTCGCGCTTGACGGCGGACGGCACGGTGTCCGCGGCAGCGGTTGCCGTGCCGGGGCGCGGCGAGTACGGAAAGACGTGGACCTTCGTGATCCCGGCCGCGGCGACGGTCTCGAGCGTCCGCCCGAACGCCGACTCGTCCTCGCCGGGAAAGCCGACGATCACGTCGCTGGTCAGGTTGAAGTCGTCCAGCACGCCGACCCGGCGGAGGAAGGTCGCGGAGTCGTAGTGGCGGCCCATCGCGCGGAGGACGCCGTCGTCCCCGGACTGAAGCGGCACATGAAGGTGGCGCGCAACGCTCGGCGTCTCGCGCAGCGCCGCCACGAGCTCGTCGTTGACGTGGTTGACCTCGATCGAGGAGAGGCGCAGCCGTGCCAGGCCCAACGTCGCGCCGACCTCACGGACGAGCCGCGCCAGCCCGTAGCCGGCCTCATGGTCGCGGTAGCAGCCGAGGTTGATCCCGGTCAGGACGACCTCGGGGTGGCCCTGGTCGACTCGCTTGCGCACCTCGCGCAGGACCGCCTCCGCGCGCCGGCTCCGCGACGCTCCGCGCACGAGCGGGATCACGCAGAAGGCACAGGAGAAGCTGCACCCGTCCTGCACCTTCACGAAGGCGCGAACCCGGTCGAGCCGCGCATCCGCCGGGACGCAGCCGATCGCCCCCACGTGGCGGGCCACGAGCTCCGGCGTCTCCTCGCTTCGCCTTGCCACCACGACGACGTTCTCCGGAAGGCCGGCGAAGCCGTCCGCGTCGAGGTTGGCGCCGCAGCCGGTGACGTAGACGCGCTCGTGGCTGCGGGCCGCGCGCGAGGCGGCGTGCCGCGACTTTCGTACCGCCCCGTGCGTGACGCAGCAGGTATTGACGACGGCGATCTGCGCGCCCTCGTCGAGCTCCGAGTGGCCGTCAGCGAGCAGCCGCTCGCGCAGAGCCTGCGCATCGACGTGAGAGACCTTGCAGCCGAGGAAGCGGATCGAGAAGCTCGCCACGGCGCGGGACTCTACTCCTCGCGCCGAAACAGGTCGGCCGCCCAGCCCTGGGCCGTGCGCCGTTCCACCCGGGCAAACCCTTCGAGTATCGGGGCATCGAACTCGAGGTAACCGGATGCGATCAGGACATCCGAGCCGATCCGCGGCACGAGGCGGCGGACGAGGTCACCCGTCACGTTCGCAACGGTGACGGCTGCGGCGGGCAGCTCGACCGAGAGCGCGTCGCCCGCACGCACATCGAGCGCGACGGCGTTGGCCTCTGCGTTGCGCGTCGCCGCTTCCACGGCAGCCGGGTCGTGATCGAGCGCAGTCACCGGCTCGAAGCCCAGCTTGACTGCCGCAACCGAGAGCACGCCGGACCCGCAACCCACGTCCAGCAGGCTCGTCGGCTCCAGCTCCAGCAGGAGCTCGAGGCACAGGCGCGTCGTTGGGTGGGCGCCGGTCCCGAAGGCCCGGCCTGGATCGATCGTCACGGCGAGGTCGCTGTCCGGACGCTCCCAGGGCGGGCCGATCCAGAGCGGACCGATCCGCGCAGGGCGGTGGAAGTCGCGCCAGCGCTCCTCCCACCCGGCCAGAACCGGCTCCGACGCACCCCGGCCGAAGGTCGCCCAGAGCCGCTCCTCGCCGGCCGCGTCCGTGTACGCGGCGAGCTCGAGCCCGTCGGCGGAGTCGCTCTCCTCGAACCCCTCAGGGAAGAGCTCGAGCATCAGCGCCCGTGCCGCCTCCGCGCGCTCCGGCGGCACGACCGCGGAAACCCGGCGCAGCGGGCTCAGCGGAACGCGCTCTTCAGCTTCTGGAAGAACCCTTCGTCGGCGCGGTACGTCTCCTCGTCGGCCGCATCCCGAAACTGCTCGAGAAGCCCGCGCTGCTCGTCGTTGAGGCGCCGCGGCACCTGCACGTTCACCAAAATCCGGTGGTCTCCGCGGCCGAAGCCCTGGAGGACGGGCATGCCCCGGCCCCGAAGCACCCGGATCTCGCCCGGCTGCGTCCCGGACTCGAACTCGAGCTCGACCTCGCCCTCGAGCACGGGCACCCGGACCGTCGTCCCGAGCGCCGCTTCGGTCACCGTCAGGTCGACCGTGGAGAAGACGTCGTTGCCCTCGCGGACGAACCGGGGGTCGGGGCGAATCCGGACCTGCACGTAGACGTCTCCGGCGCGGCCGCCGAGCAAGCCCGCGTGGCCTTCGCCGGAGATGCGGATCTGCTGCCCGTCGTGGATCCCCTGCGGGACCTCGACGTCGAGCGTCCGCTCCTCGACGGTACGCCCGGAGCCCTCGCAGTCCGGGCACGCGTGCTCGATCACCCGGCCTGCGCCCCCGCACGTGGGGCACGTCTGAGAACGGACGAACTCGCCGAACGCCGTCCTGGAAACGTGCTGAAGCCGGCCGGCGCCGCCGCAGGCCGTGCAGGTGACGGGCTCGGTCCCGGGCTCGGCACCGCCGCCACCGCAGTTCATACACGGCACGGTGACCGGAAAGGGAACCTCCCGCGTCGTCCCGGTAACCACCTCGGCGAGCTCGATCTCGATCTGCGCGACGACGTCGGCCCCGCGTGCGCGGCGCGGCCGGGCCGAGACGCCGAAGAGGTCGTCCCCGAAGAACGCTGCGAACAGGTCGGAGAGGCCGCCGAGGTCGAAGCTGGTCGGCGTGAAGCCGCCGCTGCGTAGGCCGGCATGCCCGTAGCGGTCGTAGAGCTCGCGTGTCTCCGCCTTCGAGAGCACCTCGTAGGCCTCGACCACCTCGCGGAAGCGCTCCTCCGCGTCCGGAGCCTCGGAGACGTCGGGGTGCAGAGTGCGCGCGAGGCGGCGGAACGCCTTCTTGATCTCGCCTCCGTCCGCGGTGCGCGGCACGCCGAGGAGCTCGTAGTAGTCGTGCTGCGTCGTCGCCATCCGCCTCGAAGCGTAGCTCCGGCGCTAGTTGTCCTCGTAGAGCTCCTCGACGAAGCGCGACAGCTCGTGCGCGGCGGACCGGACCGAGCGGATCGCCTTGTCGTAGTCCATCCGTACCGGCCCCAGCAGCGTCACGGCCCCCAGCGTCCGGGTGGTGAGGCCGTACGAGGCGCCGACGAGCGAGAGGTTGCGCAACGCCGGGTGCTCCAGCTCGGGGCCGACGCGGACGAACGGCCGGCGCGGGTCGAGCGCCTGGCTCAGGACCTCGAGCAGCGCTGCACGCTTCTCGAGTACCTCGAGCAGGCGTTGGTAACTCTCGAGCTCCTCGCCCCGGAGATCCTCGAGCAGGCCGGCCGTGCCCCCGACGTAGAGGCTCTGCTGCTCGGTGGCGAGCGCCTCGGCGAAGAGCGGGCGCAACGACTCGAGAAACGCTCGCTCGCGCGGGCCGAGCGTCGGCTCGTCGAGCCGCCGCCTCAGGACGTGGCTTCCCAGCTCGAGCCCGGCAACCCGGTCGCTGAGGTATTGCCCGGCCCAGTTCGCGAGGCCGGTGTCGATCGGTTCGTCGAACCGGTAGACCCGCTTGGTGACGGTGCCGGTCGAGGTGATCACGACCGCCATCAGGACCTGCGGCTGGAGCAGGAGCACCTCCACGTGGCGAACGGTCGCCGTCCCCATCGCGGGAGCCGAGACGAGCGCGAGCAACCTCGTCAACTCGGAGAGCATCTCCGTCGTTGCCTGCAGGGCGGCGTCGACCTCGCTGCGCGCGGAGGTGAGGTCGAGCGGGAATCCAGCAGGTTGCGGCTCGAGCCGCTCGAGCAGGCGGTCGGCGTAGTAGCGGTAGCCGCGCTCGGTCGGAACGCGTCCGGCCGAGGTGTGCGGATGCGTCAGCAGTCCCTGCGACTCGAGCTGCGACAGCTCGTTTCGCACCGTCGAGGGCGAGACGCTGAGCCCGACCCGCTCGACGAGCGTGCGAGAACCGACAGGCTGTCCCGTCGCCACGTACTCCTCGACGACGCCGCGCAGGATCTCCCGCTGGCGCGCGCTGAGCTCGGTTGCCGCTGCTTCGCTCATGGCCTTTGCAGGGATTTTATGCGAGCAGCTCCGCGGTCACCCCGCCCCCAAGGAAACGCCCGCGCCTCGTCAGCGCGACGATGTCGCCGTCACCATTCCGGCCGCGCTCGACCAATCCGAGCCGCTGGAGCCGCTCGATCGCCTCCGGGTCGAGCGCACTCTCGATCCCGGCGAGCACCAGCGGCTCGTCGAGGCGCAGCCCGAGAAGGACGCGCTCGGCGCTCTGCACTCGCCCCGGCAGCGACTCCACCTCACGGGGAGGCCGCTCGCCGGCGGCGAGCGCGGCGAGGTAGAGCCCGAGCCGCGGCGTCGTCCGCCACCGCCGTCCCTCGATTGTCGAAACCGCGCCGATGCCGAGGCCGAGGTAGTCCCGGCCCCGCCAGTAGGCGAGGTTGTGCCTCGAGCGCAGGTCGCGCCCGTCGGCGAGCTCCGGCAGCCGGCAGAAGTTCGCCGTCTCGTACCAGCGGTAGCCGGCTGCCGTCAGCCGCGCGACGACGCGCTCGAAGTACGACTCCATCGCCTCGGCTTGGCGCGCGAGCTCGGCGCCGTGCGCATGGGTGAAGCGCGTCCCCTGCTTCGCCTCCAGCTCGTAGCAGGAGAGGTGCTCCGGCCCGAGCGCGAGCGCGTCGCTCAGGTCGGCTTCGAGGTCGGTGGTCCTCTGGCCGGGTATCCCATAGATGAGGTCGAGCGAGATGTTGTCCAACTTGGCATCACGGAGAGCGTAGACGGCGCGCCGGACGTCGTCAGGGCCCGCCTGTCGATCGAGCACCTCGAGCAATTGCGGCCTGAAGCTCTGCGCGCCCAGGGAGACCCTCGTCACCCCGCAGCCGCGCAGGAGCGCCGCGAGCTCCGGCGTCACCGTCTCCGGGTTCGCCTCCACCGTCACCTCCAGCGCGGGCGGCAGCGCTTGCAGCAGGCGTTCCAGCTCGTGCGGTTCGGTGAAGGTCGGTGTGCCGCCGCCCAGGAAGACGCTCTCCAGCCGCGGCGCGAGCACGCCACGCACGAGCTCCAGCTCGGCGAGCAGGGCATCCACGTACGCCCGGTGCTGGCCGCGCCGCCCGACCACCGTGACGAAGTCGCAGTAGCCGCACCGCGACGAGCAGAACGGGAGATGCAGGTACAAGTTCCGGACCGGGGCGCTCATTTCTTCCCCCCATCGAGGTTGAGGACGGCAAGGAACGCCTCCTGCGGCACCTCGACCGAGCCGACCTGCTTCATCCGCCGCTTCCCCGCCTTCTGGCGCTCGAGCAGCTTCCGCTTGCGGGTGATGTCGCCGCCGTAGCACTTCGCGAGCACGTCCTTGCGCTTGGCCTTGATCGTCTCACGCGCGATCACCCGCGAGCCGATCGCCGCCTGCACGGCGACGTCGAAGAACTGGCGCGGAATCTCCACGCGGAGCCGGTCCACCAATGCCCGCCCCCGCGCGTACGCCCCGTCCCGGTGCACGATCAGCGAGAGCGCGTCCACCGGCTCGCCGGCGATCAGCACGTCCACGCGGGTCAGGTCGCCTTCGCGGAAGCCGACCACGTCGTAGTCGAAGCTCGCGTACCCGCGCGTGCGCGACTTCAGCTGGTCGTAGTAGTCGAGGACGATCTCGGCCAGCGGCAGCTCGTACAGAAGCAGCACCCGCTCCTCGGAGAGGTACTCCATGTGGTCGAAGCGCCCGCGCCGGTCGGTGTTCAGCTCCATCACCGCCCCGACGTAGTCCTTCGGGACGATGATCGAAGCGCGGATGTAGGGCTCCTCGACCCGCTCGATCTCGCGCGGCATCTCGGCCGGGTTGTGCACCTCGAGCTCCTCGCCCGCCTTGGTCAGGACGTGGTAGGCGACGTTCGGCGCGGTCACGAGCAGGTCGAGATCGAACTCGCGCTCGAGCCGCTCTCGCACGATCTCCATGTGGAGTAGGCCCAGGAAGCCGCAGCGGAAGCCGAATCCGAGCGCCCGCGAGGTCTCCGGCTCGTAGAAGAGCGCAGCGTCGTTCAGCTTCAACCGCTCGAGCGCGTCCCGCAGGTCGGGGTAGTCGTCGGAGTCGGTCGGGAAGAGCCCGGCAAAGACCATCGGCTTGACGTCCTTGTAGCCGGGCAGCGGCTCGGCGGCGGGAAGGCGCTCCGAGGTAAGCGTGTCGCCGACCCGCAGCTTGCTCACGTCCTTCAAACCGGTCATCACGTAGCCGACCTCACCCGCGCTGAGCGATTCGGCCGCGCGCATCGTCGGTGAGAAGAACCCCACCTCCTCCGCCTCGAAGCGCGTCCCCACGCCCATCGCGCGCAGCGGCTCGCGCGGGCCGAAAGAGCCGTCGACGACGCGGACGAAGGCGACGACGCCGCGGTACTGGTCGTAGGAGGAGTCGAAGACGAGCGCCCGCGCGGGGGCCTGGACGTCGCCGGCGGGCGGCGGGATCCGCTCGACGATCGCATCGAGTACGTCTTCGACGCCCGCGCCGGTCTTGGCGGAGATGCGCAGGATGCGCTCCCGGTTCTCGCCCACCAGCTCGGCGATCTCGGCCGCTGTGCCATCGGGGTCGGCTTGCGGCAGGTCGATCTTGTTCACGACCGGGACGATCTCGAGCTCGTTCTCGATCGCCAGATAGGCATTGGCGACGGTCTGCGCCTCCACGCCCTGCGCCGCGTCGACGACGAGCAGCGCCCCTTCGCAGGCCTGGAGCGAGCGCGACACCTCGTAGGTGAAGTCGACGTGCCCGGGCGTGTCGATCAGGTTCAGCTGGTGGCCCTTCCACATGACGCGGACGGCCTGCGCCTTGATCGTGATCCCGCGCTCCCGCTCGAGCTCCATCGTGTCGAGCACCTGCGCGCGCATGTTGCGGCCCGTCACGGTCTCGGTCAGCTCGAGGACGCGATCGGCGAGCGTCGACTTGCCGTGGTCGATGTGCGCGATGATCGAGAAGTTGCGGATTCGCTCTTGGTCCATGCGTCTCAGGCCGGGTTTCGGCGGCGGGTGCGCAACGATAGCAACGCCTCGAGCTCACGAACTCCCAGCAAACGGCAGCAAATCGCGTACGCTCCAACGCCCGCCACGAGCGCCGACCCGACCGACGCGATCTGGGCTCCGAGGGAACGGCCGAACGTGTCGTCGAGGAGCCACCAGACGCCGTAGGCGACCCCGGCGAGGACGCCGGCGGCGAGCGTGATCAGGACGAACGCGCGCGCCGTCTGCGTGAACTCGATCCGGCCGACGCGCCGCCGGAGCAGGTCTAGGAGCGCGGCGGTGCCGGCGATGTTCACGACGGTCGTCGAGAGCGGGATCCCCCACGTGCCGAAGCGGTAGAAGACGCCGTCGAGGGCGGCGTTGAGCCCGAGGTTGCCGAGCGCGACGGCGGTCGGGACCCACGGCGACTGGAGGCTGAAGAAGGCGCGGTTCAGCATCAGCATCGTCCCGTTGAAGGTCAGACCGGCCGCGAAGGCGGCGAGGGCGCCTGCGACGACCGGAGTCTGGCCCGGGCCGAACTCCCCCCTCTGGTAGAGCAGGCGAACGATCGGCTCCGCCAGGACGGCGGCCGCAGCGCTGGCCGGCACCAGAAGGAAAGCGATCTGGCGCAGCCCGAGTCCGACCATGTGGCGGAAGGCATCGATGTCCCCGCGCGCGGCGAGCCGCGAGAGCGAGGGAAAGAGCACGGTCGCGACGGCGACCGAGAACATCCCCTGCGGGAGCATGTAAATGCGGAAGGCCTTGTCGATCGCGCTCGGCGCGAGCTGGGGGTCGATCAGGCGCGAGGCGAAGATCGAGTCGACGACGAGGTTGAAGTTGATCAGGCCGAGCCCGATCGTCACCGGCACCATCAGGACGAAGACGCGCCTGATGGCGGGGTCGCGCCAGTCGAGCACGAGCTGGAGGCTCCCGTCGCGGCCACGGAGCCAGGGGAGCGGCAGCAGAACCTGGATCACCGTCCCGATCAGGATCGATACCGCGTAGACGTAGAGCTTGGCGTCGAGCGAGTCCGCCTGCGGGACGCCGATTACGAGCCCGGCGATGATCGCGAGGTTCCAGAAGACCGGCGTCAGCGCGGGTACGGTGAAGTGCTCGTAGCTGTTCAGGATCCCGACGATCACGCCCGAGATCCCGAGCAGCGCGACGATCGGAAAGAGGACGCGGGAGAGGCCGATCGCAAGCTCCCTGTCGCCGCCGGGGTCGCCGAATGGGGCGATCACGAGCGGGGCGAAGACGATAAAGAGCGCAGTCAGGCCGCCGAGAGCGAGCAGCATCAGCCAGAAGAGGCTGGAGGCGACGCGCCACGCGCGCTTGCGCTCTCCCTTCTCGAGCAGCTCGCTGAAGACGGGGACGAAGGCGGACGAGAGGGCGGCGTCCGCGACGAGCGAGCGGACGAGGTTCGGCACCTGGAAGGCGACCGTGAAGGCGTTGACCTTGCCGGCCGCGCCGAAGTAGTAGGCGGCGACGATCTCGCGGACGAGCCCGAGGATGCGCGAGACGCCGGTGGCGAGCGCGAAGATCGCGGTCGACCACGCCAGCCGGCGGCCGCGGGCCGCGCCTCGCTCGTCCACGGGGCGAGTATAGGAACGGGCTCAGCCGGCGCCGCCTCGGGACACGTCCGTTCTGGCCACCTCCCCAGGGCGCTTGCCTTGCGACGCCGACCGGAAAAGGCCGTCCCGGCTTTGCCGGTGCGGCCCCCTGGAGCCGTGGCGCCACCTCGGTGCCCGTAGCCTCCTCCCCGCTGCGAGCGTATCGGGCCTGGGCGCGCAGGTGTGTGACGGGGGCGTGACGAAAGCGTGTCAACCGGCCTGCTGCTACGATCGCCGGGCCCGCGCAGCGGGCATTTTCACGCTATGCCGAACATCGAGCAACAGAAGAAGCGTGTCCGGATCGCGGCCGAGGAGCGGCTCGAGAACCTGCGCTACGCGTCCACGGTGAAGACTCTCACGCGCCGCCTCCGCGCGGCGGTGGCCGAGGGCGACGGCGACGGGGTCGCTGCGGAGCACCGCGAGCTCGTTCGCTGGATCGACAAGGCCGCGGCGCACGGAGCGCTGCACCGCAATGCGGCGGCGCGCAAGAAGGCGCAGGCCGCGAAGCTGGTCTCCGGCGGCTCCGGTTCGTAGACGCTCGAAGTGAATTCAGCGGCAGTCAGCTCAGGCGCTGGCTGACGGCGAACGCCTCGCGCATTGAAGACGATTCGAGCTCCTCTTCCAGCGCCATCGGTTCTTTGATGAGTGCGCCCTCACGATATCGCCTTGCGTCATCCGGGCTTTCCCAGACGATAATCGTCGTCACGTCGCGCCCGTCCGACGAGCCGCCGTGAAGGATCTCGACGACCCCCGGCGCCTGCTCCAGCCGCGGGAGGAACTCCCTCACCCAGAAAGGCCGTGAGGCTTTCACATCGAGCCTTTGGAGAACTCGGGGCGACGCGCCGGCGCGGTTGTAGCAGGCGCTTGCACGGGCGGCTGTTCGCCGGCCGCGGTAACGCCAGAAAGCGTGCGCGCGGAGGGCCGCATCGAACGAGACTAGCCTGCCTGCGCTGCCTCGGCCCGGCGCGTGATGTCCAGGAGCGCCCGCGCGAACTCGAGCTCGCCCGGCAACTTGCTTCCACCCTTGAGCGCGAGATCGAGCCGGGCGAGCCGGACGACGGCGTCACCGAGCTCCTCGGGGCTGAAGTTGTTCGCCTGCTCGTAGAGCTTCTGCACGTAGAAGCGGTTTCGCCTCAGCCGGTCGGCAGCCGCACCCGGCGGGACACCCTCGGCGGCGAGCGCCTGGCACTCGCGCACGCGCCCGACGTGGTTCGTGAGCAGGCCGGAGATTCGCAGCAGCACGTCGCGCTGGGCGTCCCCGGAGCGCTCGACGATGCGCTCGCCCGCTGCGAGCACCGCGGGGACGTCCCGGCGGCCCCAGGCGTCGGTCAGCTCGAAGGGCGGCGCCTCGGCGCGGGGCGCGACCAGCTCCGAGACCTCCCGCTCCCCGATCCGCTCGCCCCCAGCCCAGGTGGCCAGCTTGTCGATCTCGGTCGCCAGCTCATCTGCGTTCTCGCCGACGAGCTCGACGAGCGCCCGGGCGGCTTCGTGCTCGATTTGAATCCCCCGGTCGCGAAACTGCTGCTCGACCCACCCGGGCAGATCGGCCTTGCGGCCGCGCTTCGGGAGGTCGTACACGAGCACCTCGCCGGCCTTCGCGACCGCCTTCGCCAGCGCGGAGTCGCGCTTGATCTCGTCGCCGGCAAGCGCGAGCACCGTCGTCGGCGCCGGCCGGTGCAGGTACTCCTCGACCGCTTTCAGGTCGGCCGCCTTCCAGCTCTGTACCTGCTCCACCACCACCAGTCGCCGCTCGACCGCGAACAGCCCGAGCGCGTTGCACGCGGCCACGGCGTCGTCGCCGCTCGACTCGTGCGCGCTCAGCGTCTCGGTCGCGTCCTCGCCCACGCGGTCGCGAAGGCGGCGCAGGGCGCGGCTCACCTTCGGCCGGTCGGTGCCGGTGATCAGGTAGACGGAAGCGAGCTCTGCCACCGCCGCCAAGCATAGGCGGAGGCCGGGGCAGCGATTACGAGCAATGCTGCAAGCGCCCAGCCCGAGCGGACCTGTGCTCCGGGCAGGCCCCCGACGGCGCGGGCGCAGCCCGCGAGGTAGGCGGCGCACCAGCCGTTCAGCCAGGCGAACGCCGTGGCCGCAGGCGGGAAGAGCAGCCCGGCCAGCGCGCTCGCGAAGGCAAGGGCGAGCAGCGGCGGGACCGCCGGCGCGGCCAGCGCATTCGCAGGCACGGTCATGAGCGGGACGGCATGGAACTGGAACCAGAGAACCGGCGCGGTCGCCAACCCGCAGGCGGTCGAGACCGCGAGGACCGTCCCCAACTTCCCGGGCAACGGGTAGCCCTCGAGCGTGCGCGAGAGGCGCGGTGCGAGCACGAAGATCGCGGCCACCGCGGCGAACGAAAGCTGGAAGCCTGGGTCGAGCAGGCTGTAGGGGTTCCAGAAGAGCAGCGCGAGCCCGCCCAGGAGGAGGAAGTACCAGCGGTCGGCGGGACGCGCCGCCAGCCAGGCAAGCGAGACGAGCGCGCCGGCGACCCCCGCCCGTACGACCGAGGGCTGGGCGCCGACAGCGAGAACGTAGCCGCCGATCGACGCGAGCGCGCAGACCTGTCCCAGCCAGCGCGGTAGCCCCACGAGCCACGCCAGGACGAGCGCACCTCCGGCGACGAGCGCTACGTTCTGGCCCGAGACGGCGAGAAGGTGGTACAGGCCCGAGGCGCGAAAGCGTTGCCGCAGGTCCTCCGAGAGCGCTTGCTCGTCGCCGAGCACGACGCCCTCGATGATCCCGCGCCGCTCGCCGTGCAGGCCCGGGGCAATCGACGGGGCGAGCCACGCACGCAATCGGTCGGCGACGCCGCCGAGCCCGCCCCGGCGCCCGAAGATCCGCCACCGATCCGCACGCAGGACGACGTGGACGCCGTGGCGCCGAAGCCAGGTGCGCTCGTCGAAGCCGCCCTTCGCGGGCCGAGGTTGCCGCACCGTCGTAACCGCCTCGAGCACGCCGCCCTGCGGCGGCGCCCGGCCCGGCGGAAGCTCGAGCAGGACGGACTCGCGCAGCCTCAGCCGGCCGAAGCGGCGCACCTGTGCGGGAACGCGGAGCTCGAAGCGGGTCCGGCGAGCGGGACCGGTGACGACCAGGAGCGATCGCTCCGACGTGTCCGCCCGCGCGAGCAGCACGCTTCGGTCGAGTGCCGCAAGCCGCGCGCTGCCCCAGCACCAGCCGCCGAGCGCGAGGACGGCGCAGAGCAGCCACGGCCGCGTCTCCTCGGCCCAGCCAAGCGCGAGGACGGCGAGCCACGCCACCAGTACGGCCAGGCCGAACAACGACGCCCGTCCAAGGTTGGCTGCGGCGATCCCCAGGCAGAGCGAGGCCGCAAAGCGATGCGGCGGCGACGCGCCCGCCAGCGTCAAGGCACCACCAGATCGCGGAGGGTGTCCATCCGGGCAGGGCCGATCCCCGGAACCGCGTCGAGCTCGTCCACGGAGCTGAAGGCGCCGTGCTCCTGCCGGTAGTCCAGGATCTTCTGCGCCGTCACGGGCCCGACCCCCGGCAGCGAGTCGAGCTGCTCGAGTGTCGCCGTGTTCAGATGGACGGGGCCCGCCGGAACCCCTGGCGTCGCGCCCGCGCCGCCCGGCCCGCCTGCGACCGCACCCGGCGCGCCGCGCTTCGGCACCACCACCTGCTCGCCGTCCGCCAGCGGCGCCGCCAGGTTGATCATCGCCAGCTCCGCCTTCCGGGTGGCCCCGCCCGCGCGGGCGACGGCGTCCGCGATCCGCGAGCCCTGCTCGAGCCGGTACAGGCCCGGCCGTCGCACGGCGCCGACCACGTCCACCACCACCCGCCCGGACGGCAGCCCGGTCACGCCCGCGCCCTCAGCCGGCGGCGGGGGGAGCGGCGCCGCCGGGGTGGTCGTTCCCGCGCCCAGGACGAAGCGCCCTGCGAGCAGGATCAGCACGAACGCGACCGCGGCGACCACGAGCGGCCGCCGCCGCTGGAGGAGGAACTCCGGCATGTCCCGAGCGTGCCGGAGAAACCGTCACGCGTGGGTGACGCGACTGTGACGAATCTGTGCCGGCTCGCGCCGCGGTTAGACCGAGGCCTTGGCGCGCTCGACCAGCTCCTCGTCGGACTCGTCGACCGAAGCCTCGACCCGGTCGCGGACCTTGCCGTTGACCTGGATCACGAGCTCGAACGTCTGGCGGCGTAGCTGCGCCTCGTCCGCCACCGGCCACGGCTGCTCCCACAGCCGCTCGTGCCCGAGCGCCGACCACAGCTCCTCGGCAACGTGCGGCGCGTAGGGCTGGATCAGCGACACGGCCGTCTCCGCCGCAAAGCGGGCGCCCGGCGCGGACGGATCGCGGCCGAGCTGGTTGACCAGCTCCATCACCGCCGCGATCGGCGTGTTGAAGACGAAGCGCCGGCCGATGTCGTCGCTCACCCTGGCGATCGTCTCGTGTGCCTTGCGCACGAGCGGCCCACCGTCCCCCTCCGCCGGGGCCGAGGCAGCGTCGTGCACGATCCGCCAAAGCCGCCGGAGGAAGCGTGCGATCCCCTCGACACCCTCCTCGGTCCAGTCCATGTCCTGGTCGGCCGGGCCGACGAAGAGGATGTAGAGCCGTACCGCGTCGGCGCCGTACATGTCCGCCAGCTCGTCGGGGGCGGTGACGTTCCCGCGCGACTTCGACATCTTCGTTCCGCCCTGGCGCACCCAGCCCTGGTGGAACAGGCGCTGGAACGGCTCGCGGAAGCCGACCAGCCCGAGCTCGTTCAGCACCTTGACGAAGAAGCGCGAATAGAGCAGGTGCCCGGTCGCGTGGTCGATCCCGCCCACGTACTGATCGACCGGCATCCAGAAGTCGACCAGCTCGCGCGAGAACGGCGCCCGGTCGTTGCGCGGGTCGCAGTAGCGCAGGAAGTACCAGGACGAGTCGACGAATGTGTCCATCGTGTCGGCCTCGCGCCGGGCCGGGCCGCCGCACGACGGGCACTCGACATTGAGCCACTCCTCGTTCGAGGCCAGCGGCGGGCGCCCCTTCGGCCTGTAGTCCTCGACCTCCGGCAGCAGGACGGGCAGCTCGTCCTCGGGTACGGGCACGATCCCGCACGAATCGCAGTAGACGACCGGGATCGGGCAGCCCCAGTAGCGCTGCCGCGAGAAGCCCCAGTCGCGCAGGCGGAAGCTGACCGCCCGCCGGCCGCGGCCGCGCTCGCCGAGCCACTCGACGATCGCGCGCCCCGCCTCGGGCGCGGGCAGCCCGCTGAACTGCCCCGAGTTGACCAGCACCTCGTTCTCGCCGTGCTCGACGAACACTCCCTCGGCGCCCGCCTCCTCGACCCCGCTCGCGACGACCACCGGCCGTACCGGCAGCTCGAAGCGCTGCGCGAACTCGAAGTCGCGCCGGTCGTGCGCGGGCACCGCCATGATCGCCCCGGTGCCGTACTCCATCAGCACGTAGTCCGCCACCCAGACCGGAATCGGCTCGTCCGTCCCCGGGTTCGTGGCGTAGAGGCCGGTGAAGACGCCGGTCTTCTGCTCCGCCGCAGCCCGCTCCTCGCCGCGCTTGGCCAGGCTGCGGCGAACGTAGGCCCGCAGCTCCTCGCCCTCCGGCGATCGTTCGGCGATCTTTTCGACCAGGGGGTGCTCGGGCGCCAGCACGAAAAAGGTCGCGCCGAAGATCGTGTCCGGCCGCGTCGTGAAGACCGGCACGTCGACGTCCAGCTCCTCGATCCGGAAGAGCAGCTCCGCGCCCTCCGAGCGGCCGATCCAGTTGCGCTGGATCGCGATCGTCCGCTCGGGCCAGTCGAGCAGCGCGTGGTCGTCCAGGAGGGCGTCCGCGTAGGCGGTGATCCGGAAGAACCACTGCTCCATGAACCGCGCCTCGACCTCGGCGCCACAGCGCTCGCAGCGGCCGTCGATCACCTGCTCGTTGGCCAGCACGGTCTGGTCGTTCGGGCACCAGTTGACCGGCGCCTGCTTGCGGTAGGCGAGGTCGCGCTCGAAGAACTTCAGGAACAGCCACTGCGTCCAGCGGTAGTACGCGGGGTCGTGCGCGGCGATTACGCGGTCCCAGTCGATCGCCCAGCCCAGGCGGCGCATCTGGCGCTCGATGTTGGCGATGTTCGCTTCGGTGATCTCGCGCGGGTGGCCGCCCTCCTTGATCGCGGCGTTCTCCGCCGGCAGGCCGAACGAGTCGTAGCCCATCGGTCGTAGGACGCGGAGGTCGTGGCGGCGGCGGAAGTGCGTGACGACGTCCCCGAGCGTGTAGTTGAGGACGTGTCCCATGTGCAGGTCCCCCGAGGGGTAGGGCAGCATCTCGAGCATGTAGAACTTCTCGCGCCGGTCCTCGCCCGGGGCCGGGTCGGGCGTGTAGAAGGCGCGCTCGTCCTCCCAGACTCGCTGCCACTTCGCCTCGATCGCCTTCGGGTCGTACGTCTCCATTCCGCCTCCAGAAACGAAAAAGCCTCTCGAACGAGAGGCCGTGGGAAGCTGCCGCGGCGCGGCCGCGTTGCCTCCTGCGCTAACCGAGAAGCTGCTCCATTGCCCGGACTCTAGCAAGGCGGTAGCGTCGCGTCACGTCGATTCCAAGGGAGGCCGGATGGCTTCGTACACGCTGGTCAATCTGAAGGAAGTCGAGGATCAGGCTCCGACCTTCGGCCTCGCGCCGGATCTCGAAGCGCGCATGGCCCGGGTCCCGCTCGAGCTCGAGCACTCCGGGATCAGCTACCAGCGGCTGACGCCGAACTTCCGCGTCCCGTTCGGGCACAGGCACAAGAACCAGGAAGAGATCTACGTCGTCGTGAACGGAAGCCTCCGCATGAAGCTCGAGGACGAGGTCGTCGAGCTGAAGCAGTGGGACGCGATTCGCGTTCCGAAGGAGACGATGCGGGGGTTCCACGCGGGCCCCGAGGGAGCTGAGATCATCGCGGTCGGGGCGCCCAACACGGGCCCCGGCGACGCCGAGACGGTCACGGGCTGGTGGGCGGACTGATGCCGCCGGGCACAATCGAGGCGTGCTGGCGCTCTTCCCCGACACGGCTGCGGTCGAAGACGGCGAGCTCGTCGTGGGAGGCGTCCGCGTCTCGGCGCTCGCCGAGGAGTTCGGAACGCCGCTCGTCGTCTACTGCGAGCGGGGGCTGCACACCTCGGCTCGCGCGTATCGCCAGGCGGCGCCCGATGCACTCCTGCTCTACAGCGTCAAGGCCTTCCCGAGCCTCGCCGTGCTACGGCTGCTCGCCGCCGAGGGCTTCGGCGCGGACGTCTCGACTCTTGGGGAGCTCGTCTTCGCGTCGCGGGCCGGCGTGCCCGGCGAGCGGGTCGTCGTTCACGGGAACAACAAGAGCGACGAGGAGCTGCGGGCGGCCGCCGAGGTGGGAGCGCGCTTCGTCGTCCTCGACGCCGAGGACGAGGTCACGCGGGCGGCCGCGGCGGGCGTCGGGCGCGTGCTCGTCCGGGTGACGCCCGGGATCGAGGCCGACACGCACGCCGCGATCAGGACCGCGCACCACGGCTCGAAGTTCGGCCTCCCGCCCGACGACGCGCTTCGGACGATCGCCGCGGCGCGGGAGGCGGCGCTCGAGGTCGCGGGGCTCCACCTGCACATCGGCTCGCAGCTGCTCGACACGCAGGCGGCGCGGACGACCATCGACTGGCTCGGCGGCTTCGCGGCCGACTGCCGCGCCGAGCTCGGCTGGGCCCCGGCGGTGGTCGACCTCGGCGGCGGCCTTGGCGTCGGGCACGTCGACGAAGAAGCGGCGCCGCCGGTGGGCGAGTTCGTCCGGGCCTTGCTCGGGCGCCTCGAGCACGCATGGGAGCTGCACGGGCTCACGCTCCCTCAGGTCGTCCTCGAGCCCGGCCGCTCGCTGGTCGGGCGCGCCGGGTTCACGCTCTACCGCGTCGGGGTCGTCAAGCGGGCCTCCGAGACGACGACCTACGTGGCACTCGACGGCGGGATGTCGGACAACCCGCGCCCGCAGCTCTACGGGGCCCGCTATGGGGCGCTGCTCGCCAACCGGGCGCAGGAGCAGGCGGCGGGGACGTACACCGTCTGCGGCAAGCACTGCGAGTCCGGGGACGTCCTGATCGAGAGCGTCGCGCTGCCGGAGCCGCGGCGAGGCGATCTGCTCGCCGTCCCCGCGACGGGCGCCTACACGCTGGCGATGGGCTCGAACTACAACGCGGTGCCGCGGCCGGCGGCGGTGCTGGTCTCGGACGGCGCCGCCCGCCTGATCCGCCGGCGCGAGACGGTCGAGGACCTGCTCGCGCTCGAAGCCTGAGCCAAGAGGCCGGGCCGGAGCAGCTTCGGCGGCGCCGCTAGGCCGGCCTCGCTCACGGGCGGGTTGACCGCTTCGGCAAGCGGCGGCGCGCCGTACGAGGCGAGTCGCCGCTCCTCGGGCGCGTCGCCGTAGAAGGTCGTTCGCTGGCGCGGCGTCCGGCCGAGCGCCCGGATCGCAGCCTCGAGCCGCTCCGGCGGCATCTCCTGGCCGTGCGCCGCGCCCGCCGCGCGCGAGATCGACTCGTTCATCAGCGTCCCGCCGAGGTCGTTCGCGCCGGAGCCGAGGGCTGCCGCGGTCCCTTCGAGCCCGAGCTTCGGCCAGGAGGCCTGGATATTCGTGATCCACGGGTGGAGCGCGAGCCGCGCGACCGCGTGCACGAGCAGCGCCTCGCGGAAGGTCGGGCCGGGGCGCGCGCGGCCCTTCAGATAGATCGGCGCCTCCATGTGCACGAACGGGAGGGGCACGAGCTCGGTGAAGCCGCCGGTTCGCCGCTGCTGCTCCCGGAGCCGGAGCAGGTGCCGGGCCCAGCTGCGCGGCGAGTCCATGTGGCCGAACATGATCGTCGTGGTCGAGCGCAGCCCCGCGCGGTGAGCGGCGTCATGCACCTCGAGCCACTGCGCCGTGGTGACCTTGTCGGGGCAGATGACGGCGCGGACCTCGTCGTCGAGGATCTCCGCCGCGGTGCCGGGGAGCGAGGCGAGACCCGCGTCGCGCAGCCGGTGGATGTAGTCGTCGAGTCGGAGGCCGAGCGTGGCCGCGCCCTGCCAAACCTCGAGCGCCGAGAACGCGTGGACGTGCAGGCCGGGAACCGCGTCCTTCAACGCGCGACAGACCTCGAGGTAGTAGTCGCCGGTGAACGCCGGGTGGATCCCGCCCTGGAGGCAGATCTCCGTGGCGCCCCGCTCCCAGGCCTCGCGCGCGCGGCGGACGATCTCGTCGAGCGGGACGAGGTATGGGCGGCCGCGCAGATCGGCGGCGAGGCGGCCCTTGGAGAAGGCACAGAAGCCGCAGCGGAAGTAGCAGACATTCGTGTAGTTGACGTTCCGCGTGACGACGTAGGTGACGGTGTCGCCGTTCACCTCCCGGCGAAGCGCGTCGGCGGCGCGGAGCACTGCGCCGAGGTCACGGCCGCGCGCGCGGAGGAGCGTCGTCATCTCATCCTCGTCGAGCGGGACCCCCTCGCCGACCTTCCCGAGCGCGGCGGAGACCGGTTGTGACGGTTTCGGCACGCTTCCGTTGCCCACGCGTGCGAATTTCCCGGCGGCACCCGCGGCCCAGGAGTCGTCGCGCGCCAGCCCCTCGGCGTCGGCGCGGCGGAGAACGTGGCGTGCAACAGACGCGTCGGTCCAGCGCGGCAGGTCGGCGACGTAGCGCGGGTAGATCGCCAGCCGCGGGGCGAGCTCGAAGCCCAGCGCCTGGGTCGCCTCGCGCAGGCGCTCGAGCTCCGGCCATGGCGCCTCGGGATTGACGTGGTCGAGCGTCACCGGCGAGACCCCGCCCCAGTCGTCGATCCCCGCCTCGAGCAGCAGCGGGAACTCCCCGTAGCTCAGGTTCGGCGGCGCCTGGATGCTCCAGTCCGCGCCGAGCACGAGCCGGGCTGCGGCGCAGGTCCAGAGCAGCTCCTCCAAGGGCGGCTCGGGCGCCGAGGCCATCCGCGTCCCCGGCTTCGCGCGGAAGTTCTGGACGATCACCTCCTGCACGTGCCCGAACCGCGCCCCCAGCTCGCGGATCGCGAGCAGCGCCTCGACCCGCTCGGCCCGCGCCTCGCCGATCCCGATCAGGATCCCGGTCGTGAACGGCACGAGCGCGCGGCCCGCGGCCTCCAGCGTCTCCAGGCGGCGCGCCGGCAGCTTGTCCGGCGAGCCGAAGTGCGGGCCGCCACGCTCGCAGAGCCGCTCCGAGAGGCTCTCCAGCATCAGCCCCTGCGAGACGCTCACCTCGCGCAGCGCGCGAACGTCGGCCTCGCTCATCACCCCGGGATTGAGGTGCGGCAGGAGCCCGGTCTCCTCCAGCACCAGGCGCGCGCACCGCGCGAGGTACTCCAGGGTCGTCTCGCAGCCAAGCGCGCGCAGCTCCTCACGCGCCGCGCGGTAGCGCAGCTCCGGCTTGTCGCCGAGGGTGAAGAGGGCCTCGTGGCAGCCGGCCGCCGCGCCCGCGCGCGCGACCTCGAGCACCTCCTCCTCGCTCATGTACGCACGTTCGCCCCGCCGCGGCGGCCGCGCGAACGTGCAGTAGTGGCAGACGTCGCGGCAGAGCTTGGTCAGCGGGATGAACACCTTCGGCGAGAAGGTGACGAGCCGCCCATGCCCCGCCTCGCGCAACCGGCAGGCCTCGCCGGCAAGCTCCTCCCACGGGGCCTGGACGAGAGCCAGCGCCTCCGCCCGCTCCATCGGGCGAGCTTAGCCCCTGAGGGGCCGGGCTACCGCCGCAAGCCTTCTAACGTGGTCGACAGAATTCACGGGAACCGCCAAGCGGACCATTCGCAAACGCCTCGATCAGGAGCGGCCGGCGGCCGAGCGTGAAGCGAACCTTCGAACCCAGCTGCGGCTTGATTCCACGCGGGAAGCCCAGCGCTCGGAGAGTCCGGTTCGTGCGCGAGCGGTAGTCGACGCCTACGGCTCCTGCGGGTGCGGCTGGATTCTCGTTGAAGATCCGTGCGACCCCAAGGTGGTCCCGATCAGTGAACCGTCGGCGAAGCCACGCCGCGATCTGCTTCTTGCCAAGGAACTGGACGGCCCGAACGCGGCGATAGTCGCAATCGCTGACGCCGGCGCCGGGCGCGAAGACGGCAAGGGCCGGACGAAGCTTCCTCGTGTTGAAGGCATTGATGAATTGGACGGTGAGGCGAACGCTTGCGCCTGGAGTTCGCTTAGCTCGTAGGGCATCCCCGCCGCAGGACCGCGCTGCGATCCGTGCGCGACCGCGATGGTCGCGAGCGCGGCAAGCGTTGTTCCAACGACGACCGCTTTGTTCATCTGCGACTCCGCCAACAGTACAGCGGTGCCGGAGAAGAGGTTCCGCCGGGGCTATCGAACCCGGAAGAGGCCGCCGAAAGCGGCCCAGTGCCCGTTGTGGTACCGCTCCAGCTTCGCCTGGTCGAGCGGAAAGTGATCGCCCGCGCCGGTGTGCACCGACATCCCGGGCAGCAGGAACGGGTCGCTGCGGACGTTCAGGTGGGTCGCCGCGCGCATGATGCTGTCGCGCGTCGGGTTCTTGCCGGCCTTCTTGAGCGCCTCCACGAACGTGTGCGCGACGGACATCCCGTAGACGTTGTAGACGTCCTTCCAGTTCCCCTTTGCGTTGTACCTCTTCATCACCGAGCGGTAGAGCTTGATCCCCGGATCTGTGGCCCAGCGCCGGTCGGTCGGATCCTTGAGGAAGACGATCGAGATCGAGCCTTCGGTCTGCTTCCGGTTCGTGGCGGCGGTGGCGATCCCCATGATGTTCGACGCGCTCGAGACCGCGTTCACGTAGACCTTCGGCCGCCAGCCCAGCTTGCGAGCGTGCACATAGGACTGGATCGCGAACGCCGGCGTGGCGAAGATCATCAGCGTGTTCGCCTTGGCGCTCTTCAGACGCGCGATCTGGGAGCCGACGTCGGCGTCCGTTACGTCGTAGCTCTGCTTCGAGACGATTCGGCGCGCCTTCGAGCCGAGGCCGCTTCGGAGGCCCTTCAGCAAGTCCTTGCCGTAGTCGTCGTCCTGGTAGAGGACGCCGACCCGGGCCTTGGGGGTCGTCTTGGCGATGTAACGGCCGTAGATCGTCCCCTCGGCGATGTAGTTCGGCTGGTAGCCGATCGTCCACGGGTACTGCTTGAAGTCCTTGCCCCAGGTGGTCGCGCCGCTCGCGACGAAGAGCTGGGGCACCTTGATCGCGTTCAGGTAGGAGCGGGTCGCCTGATTCTGCTCGGTGCCGAGGCTGTTGAAGATCGCGAACACCTTGTCCTGCTGGACGAGCTCCCGCGTCTGGTCGATCGTCTTCGAGGGGTCGTAGGCGTCGTCGCGGATCAGGTACTTGATCTTGCGTTTGTTCACCCCGCCGTGGGCGTTCACGTACTTGAAGTAGGCGTCAGCCCCGCGCGCGACGGCCGAGTACGCGGAGGCGACGCCGGTCAGGGGAGTCGTCCCGCCGATCAGGATCTGCGTCGAGCTGATCCCGGGAGTCGCGGTGCCCGCCCCCGAGGCGACCGTCGCCAGCGCGAGCGCGCACAGCACCGCCAACGCCGGGTACACCCTCGTCCTCATCGCGGTTAGGGACGAGTGTATAGCCAGGTTGTTAGCGGTCTCGCAAGGCGGCGGACCAGTCCACCGGCGCCCGTCGGCAGCAGGATCATGATCGCGATGATGGCGCCGCCGTAGACCGCGTCCGGCACGCCCTCGGCCGTCGAGATGTGGGTCGAGAAGTCCGGGACGTACTGGATGAAGAGCGCCCCGAGCACCATCCCCGGAAGCGAGCCGAGGCCGCCCACGACCGCCCCCACGAGCAGCGTGATCGAGAGCAGGAAGGTGAACGTGAGCGGGCTGACGAGCTCCTTCTGGATCGCGAGCAGCGAGCCGGCGACGCCCGCGTAGACACCGCTCAGGGCGAACGCGAACGTCTTCCAGACGGCGAGGTTGACCCCGGCGGAGACGGCGGCGATCTCGCTGTCCCGAACGGCGCGGAAGGTGCGGCCGACGCGCCCGCGCACGATCAGCCACGCAAGCGCGAAGGCGACGATCCCGATCGCCCAGGTCAGGTAGTAGAGAAAGTGGTTCTGCGTCATCGAGTGGCCGAAGATCGTGACCGTCCCGCTCAGCCCGGTCACCTGCAAGGGCGCGGACTCGAGCAGGCGCAGGCCCTCGCTCCCGCCGGTCAGCCCGGAGAACTTCTTCAGCAGCGAGGGCATCGCCACCGCGAGCGCGAAGGTGGCGAGCGCGAGATAGAGCCCCGAGAGCCGCAGCGCCGGCAGGCCGACGAGGAAGCCGACCACGCCCGCGGCGAGACCCGCGAGCGGGATCGTCCAGACGTCCCGCCAGTGCTCGTGGACGACCAGCGCCGCGGTCGTGTAGGCGCCGATCGCCATCAGCGCCCCGTGCCCGAGCGAGACCTGCCCGGTGTAGCCCGTGAGCAGGTTGAGGCCGACGATCGCGATGAAGAAGACGCCCGCATTGGCGAGCTCGCGCGAGTGGAAGTCGCTGACGAAGCGCGGCAGGAAGGCGTAGACCGCGAGTCCGGCCGCGACCACGAGCACCCAAAGGGCGATTCCCAGCGCCCGCCGCATCAGACCCTCCTCGCCGCGGCGCGTCCGAACAGCCCGGCCGGGCGGACGAGCAGCACGCCGAGGATCACCGCAAGCGCAACCGGCAGGCGCAGCTCGTTGCCGATCCAGTCGACGTAGGTGCCGATTAGGTTGACGAACACTCCGAGCAGGAGCGATCCGATGACCGCGCCAAGCGGGCTCTCGATCCCGCCCAGGACGGCGCCGGCGAAGGCGTACAGGAGCACTGGTTGCATCAGGTTCTGGTCGAAGCTGGCGAGCGCCGGCGCGGTCAGCATCCCGGAGATCGCGCCCATCGCGGCCGCGAGCCCCCAGCCGAGCGCGAGCATCCAGCTCACGCGCACGCCGACGAGCCGGCTCGCCTCCGGGTTGACCGCCGCGGCGCGCGCGGCGAGGCCGACCTTCGTGAAGCGGAAGAAGAGCCAGAGCAAGGCGACGGCGGCGAGCGAGACCGCGATGTTGCCGAGGTCCTGGATCGAGAAGGCGACTCCCGCGACGTCGATCGGCCTCGTCGAGAACGCATTCGGCAGCGTGCGCGTCTCCGGCGACCAGATCCAGCGGGCGGCGCCGTTTACGAGGAAGAAGAGCCCGAGCGTGACCATCACCACCGTCAGCACCGGCGCCCGCTCGACCGGCCGGATCACGGCGCGCTCGACCGCGATCCCGCCGGCGAACGAGATCGCGATCGTCAGGAAGAACGCCGCCCAGAAGGAGAGACCGTGATGGACGAGCGACCAGGCGATGAATGTCGAGAACATCGCCATCTCCCCCTGGGCGAAGTTGACGACGCCGGTCGAGCGGTAGATCAGGACGAGCGCGACCGCGAGCGTCGCCCAGATCCCGCCCGAGGCGAGGCCGATCACGGTCTGCTGGGCGAGCTGCGTCCAGTCGAAGGCGAGCGCCATCAGTAGCCGACCAAGCCGCCGCTTGCGGCGGCGCCATCAGGACGCGCAGGCTCTGCCTGGGCGTCCGTCTGAAATGACCGGTCGACAGCCACCATTGCTCAGTAGCCGAGGTAGGAGCGGCGGACGGACTCGTGCCGGCGCAGCTCGTCGCTCTCGCCGGCGACCGCGACCCGGCCGACCTCGAGCACGTAGGCGCGCGACGAGGCCTCGAGCGCGAGGACCGCGTTCTGCTCGACCACGAGCACGGCCAGGCCGTCCTGCTCGTTCAGCTCGCGGACGATCCGGAAGATCTCGGAGACCACCAGCGGCGCGAGGCCGAGGGAGGGCTCGTCGAGGAGGAGGAGCTTCGGCCTCAGCATCAGCGCCCGGGCGAGTGCGAGCATCTGCTGCTCGCCGCCGCTCAGGGTCCCCGCCCGCTGGTCGCCGCGCCGCTCGAGCCAGGGGAAGTGGCCGAGCACCCGCCGCTCGTCCTCTCGGATCCCCTTCCGGTCGCGGCGCACGTATGCGCCCAGGCGGAGGTTCTCGCGGACGGACAGGTCGGTCAGCGTGCCGCGCCCCTCGGGCACGTGCGCGATCCCGAGCCGGGCGACTGCCTCGGGCGAGCTGCGCGAGATCGACCTCCCGGCGAACGCGATTCGGCCGCCGCGCCTGACGGTGCCGGAGATCGCGCGGAGGGTGGTCGTCTTCCCCGCGCCGTTGGCGCCGAGCACCGCGACCACCTCGCCCTCGGCGACGCTGAGCGTGACGCCGCGCAGCGCCTTGACCGGCCCGTAGCGGGCCTCGACGTCCTCGAGCTCGAGCAATCTCGTTTGCTCAGCCACCGTCGGTCCCGAGATACGCCTCGATCACCGCCTTGTCGCCCTGCACCTCCTGCGGGGTACCGCTTGCGATCCGGCGACCGAAGTCGAGCACGTGCACCCGCGCGGCGACGCTCATCACCAGGCCCATGTGGTGCTCGACGAGCAGCACCGTCAGCTCGAAGTCGTCGCGGAGGCGCCGGATCAGGACGCCGAGCGCGGCGACCTCCTCGTGGTTGAGGCCGCCCGCCGGCTCGTCCAGGAGCAGGAGCCTCGGGCCGGAGGCGAGCGCGCGCGCGAGCTCGACCCGCTTCTGCGTCCCGTAGGGGAGCTCTCTCGCTTGGCGGTGCGCGAGGCCGACGAGGCCGACGTACTCGACGAGCTCACGCGCGCAGCGGCCGCGGCGGGCGTGACGGCCGATCAGGACGTGCTCGAGCACGGTCATCGAGCCGAACAGCTCCACGTTCTGGAACGTGCGGGCGATCCCGCGCCTGACGACCCCGTGCGCCGGTGTTCGCAGCAGGCTGCGGCCCTCGAAGGCGATTCCACCGCCATCCGGCCTGTCCAGACGCGAAATCAAGTTGAAGAGCGTCGTCTTGCCGGCGCCGTTCGGTCCGATCAGGCCGACGATCTCGCCCTCGCCGACGTCGAGCGAGACATCGTCGACCGCGACGATGCCCCCGAACCGCCGCGTCACGTGCTCCACGGAGAGCAGCGCCACGGCGCGAGACTCTACGGCGCGAGCGCCCGCCCGGTCTAGCTCCGCGACCAGCCACCCAAGAGCCGAGCCGCCACGGAGGAGCGGTCCGTCCAAGTAACAGTCTGTCACTAAGCAGCCCGCGACGCCTGAATCCACCGAGGGTCTCGGCGGTGGAGGCCGCGCCGGAACCCAAGTGACAGTCTGTTGCTAAGTGACGGCTCGGCGCGAGCTACGTGCGGCTTGGAGACGCTGTGGGCGCGCCCGGGCCGAAGGAGGAACGGAGAACGGCGGCGTCGGTGACAGGAGCGCGGCAGGCGAAGCGCTCGCAGACGTACACCGCGGGCTTGCCGTCGACGAAGTCCTTTCCCTCGAGCAGCGGCACGCCCTCGGCCGGGCCGAAGGCGACCACCGCGTTCGGGTCGAACGGCTCGAGGGCGGCACGGGCGACATCGCTGTCCGGCGGGCCGACGATTGCGATCTCCTTCGGCGTCGACAGGTAGAGATCGAGTGCGCAGAGGGCGAAGGCGAGCTCGGTCGGGGCCGTGCCGAGGCTGGGGCCGACCAGGCGCAGGACGCCCGCCGCCCTCTGCTCCAGCTCGCCGTCGCCGTAGACCCGGCCCAGCCGGAGCAGCACGTAGGCGAGCATCGAGTTCCCCGAGGGGATCGGGTGGTCGAAGAGGTCCTTCTTGCGCGCGACCAATCGCTCGCCGTGCGCCGGAGCGAGGAAGAACCCGCCGCGCTCCTCGTCGGCGAAGAGCTCGACCGCGAGCAGCGCGAGCCGGCGCGACTCCTCGAGCCAGCGCAGCTCACCGGTGGCGACGTGGAGCTCGTAGAGGCCGTGCGCGACGTTCCCGTAGTCGTCCAGGAAGCCGGTGCCGGTGGAGCGGCCGGCGCGCCGGCTGCGGTGGAGGCGGCCCTCACCGTCGGAGAGCGGGCCGAGCAGGAACTCCGCCAGCACCCGCGCCTCCTCGACGAGATCGGCGCGCCCGAGCCGCCGTCCCGCCTCGGCCAGCGCCGCGAGCGCGAGCCCGTTCCAGGACGCGATCGCCTTGTCGTCGAGGCCCGGCTGCGGTCGGCGCGAGCGGATCTCCACCAGCCGAGCCTGCGTCTCCTCGTCCAGCTCGCCCCGCAGGACGAAGCGGCCGTCCTCGAACGGCTCCAGCAACTCCTCCGGCGCGCCCTCGCCGGGCGCCCAGGTGTAGGTCAGCCCCTCGACGTCGTCGGTGTCCGCGTCCTGCGAGGACGCGAAGCCGCCGGCCGGGAGCCGCAGCTCGCGCACCATGTAGTCGAGCGTCTGTTCGGCCACCTCGCGGTAGCGCTCGGTCCCGGTCACGAGCCACCCGTGCAGGTAGGCGGGGACGAGCAGCGCGTTGTCGTAGAGCATCTTCTCGAAGTGCGGCACGAGCCAGCGCTCGTCGACGGAGTAGCGATGGAACCCGCCGCCGACGAGGTCGTACATCCCGCCGGCCGCCATCCCGTCGAGCGTGCGCGCGGCCGGATCGACCTCACCGCGCCGGAGCAGCAGCTCGATCGCCGAGGCCGGCGGGAACTTCGGCGCGCGCCCCAATCCACCCCACTCCGGATCGAAGAGCTCGCCCAGCCGCCTCACGGCCTCGAAGAGCAACGACTCGGTCAGCGGCTCGGACGACGGCGCCGACGCGACGGCCGCCTCGAGCGCCTCGAGCATCACGCGCGCGCGATTCTCGACCTCACCGCGTCGTTCGCGCCAGAGATCGGAGACGCTGACGAGCACCTGCGAGAACGCCGGCATTCCGTGGCGCGGCTCGGGCGGGAAGTACGTCGCCCCGAGGAACGGCTCGCCCTCGGGCGTGAGGAACACCGTCAGCGGCCAGCCGCCCTGTCCGGTCATCGCCACGACCGCATCCATGTAGACCGCGTCCACGTCCGGGCGCTCCTCGCGGTCGACCTTGACGTTGACGAAGCGCTCGTTCATCAGCGACGCCGTCTCGGGGTCCTCGAACGACTCGTGGGCCATCACGTGGCACCAGTGGCAGGCGGCGTATCCGATTGAGAGCAGGATCGGCTTGTCCTCCTCCCGCGACCGCGCGAGCGCCTCCTCGCCCCACGGATACCACTCCACCGGATTATCCGCGTGCTGGAGCAGGTAGGGGCTGGTTGCTTCGGCGAGATGGTTCACGGCCCTGGCTAGGCTAGCTCCCGATGACCGGCTTCCCGAGGCTCGAGACCGAACGGCTGGTGCTCCGCGCGCCCGTGCTCGAGGACGCGGAGGCGCTGGCGCCGATGTACGCCGATCCCGAGGTGATGCGCTACCTGGGCGACGGCCGCACGCTCACGCACGAGGAGACCGAACGCTCGGTGCAGCGCATGATCGACGGCTGGCAGACCGACGGCTTCGGTCTCTTCACGACGGCGCGCAAGGAGGACGAGGCGGTGATCGGCCGCGTGGGCCTGATCGCCTGGAACCCGCAGACCTGGGAGGTGACGAGGGCCGAGGCGAACGGCCCTATCGAGCTCGAGGTCGGCTACACGATCGGGCGCCCGTTCTGGGGGCTCGGCTACGCGACCGAGGCGGCCGCGGCGGCGCGCGACTTCGCGCTCCGGGAGCTCGGCGCAGAACGCCTGATCGCGCTGATCATCCACGGGAACGACGCCTCCGAGAACGTCGCGCGCAAGCTCGGGCTCGAGTACGAGCGGGAGGTCAAGCTCGGGCGCCGCGACGCGCAGCTCTTCGCGCTCGAGACCTGATGCTGGAGACGGGGCGGCTCGTCCTGCGCCTTCCCGAGCCGAGCGACCTTGACGGCTACGCCGCCGTCTTCGGCGATCCCGAGGTCGTCCGCTTCCTCGGCATGGGATCGCAGACGCGCGACGAGAGCGCGGCCGCGATCGGGCGGATGCTGCGCCACTGGGAGCGGCACGGGATCGGCCTCTTGAGCATCGTGCGCAAGTCTGACGAGCGCCTGCTCGGGCGGGCCGGCTTTCTGCTCTGGGATCCGCAGCGCTGGGTGAGCGCCATGCGCAGCGACCTGGACGGCCCGCTCGAGACGGAGATCGGCTGGACGATCGGAAGCGCGTTCTGGAACCGGGGCTACGCGACCGAGGCGGCGCTGGCGTGCAGGGACTGGGCCCTCGGCGAGGGTGGCCTGACCCGGCTCGTGTCGGTGATCGCGCCGGGGAACATCGCCTCGATCCGGGTCGCCGAGAAGATCGGCGAGACGCTCGAGCGCGAGGATCTCTCCGGCCCGTTCGACCGCCGCGTCGACCTCTACTCGCTCAAACGTCTCGCAAAGTGAAGGCGCCTCGGTCGGCGGCGCAGACGGACGCATGGGCAGAGCCCACGCGTCCTGAGGGCGGCGCCGACAAGCCGGCGCCTAGGGGAACGGCCCGGCGCGGTAGACCTGGCCCTCCAGCCGTCGGCCGAAGATGCTCTCGAGCCAGGCGGAGACGGCGAGCAGCGCGTCGAGGTCGACGCCGGTCCGTAGTCCCTCGCGCTCGAGCACGTAGACGAGGTCCTCGGTGGCGACGTTGCCGCTCGCGCGCGGTGCGTACGGGCAGCCGCCGAGCCCGCCGACCGAGGCGTCGAGCACCTCGGCCCCGGCCTCCAGCGCGGCCAGTGCGTTCGCGTAGCCGGTGTTGCGCGTGTTGTGGCCGTGGAAGCCGACGCGCTTGCCGTGTCCACGCACGCGCTCGGTCAGTCGCCGCACCTGCGAGGGCGAGGCGACCCCGATCGTGTCCGCGAGGACGAGCTCCTCGGCACCGGCAGCCACGAGCCGCTCCGCGAGCGCGGCCACCTCGCCCTCGTCGACCTCGCCCTCGAAGGGGCAACCGAAGGCGACCGAGATCGTCGCGGTCGCAGGCTCGCGGGCCGCAGCCAGCACCGCCTCGACCTGAGCGAGCGCCTCGTCGCGCGACATGTTCCCGTTACGCCGGTTGAAGCTCTCGGTCGCGCCCAGGGTGACGTTGAGCCGGTCGAGCCCGGTGGCCGCGAAGCGCTCGTAGCCCTTCTCGTTCAGGACGAGCCCCGAGAGCTCGGTGCCGTCCCGCCGCTCGATCGCCGCGACCACCTCCTCGGCCCCCGCCATCTGCGGGACACGCTCGGCCCGCACGAAGCTGACCGCCTCGACGCGCGGCAGGCCGGCCGCGGCGAGCCGGCTGACGAGCATCGCCCGGACGGCCGGCTCCAGCGTCTCGGCCTCGTTCTGGAGGCCGTCGCGCGGGCCGACGTCGCAGAGCGTCAGGCCCAACCTATTCGGCCGCGCCGTGCAGGTCCACCCGCTCCGGCGTGATCCGGATGATCACCCGCTGCTCGCCCGGAGCCCTGAACGGATATTCGTCCAGGCCGAGGTACTTCTTCGCAAGCTCGTCGATGTGCTCGTCTGCGCCCTCGTCGACCAGCTCTGCCGTCCCGCTGACCGAGACGTAGCCGGACTGGAGATCCTCTGCGGGGAGTACGTCGATCGCGACCCGTGGGTCGCGCTGGATGTTGCGGACCTTGCACCGGCCGTAGGCGCTGTTGACGAGCACGTGCTCGCCGTCGTAGTCGACCCAGACCGGCGTCACGTGCGGCGAGCCGTCGGGACGCAGATCGACGAGGTTTCCCCAGTTCCGCTCCAGGAAGAGCCTTGCCGCCTTCTCCGTCAGGGTCGCTGTCTGTTGCATCTCCATTGCCTCCTTTGTTCGCTTAGGCTAGTCCCTCGATGGGAGTCGCCGTCCTCGTCGGTACCCGGAAGGGGCTGTTCGTGATCACCGGCGACGAGGGTCGCCGCGAGTGGTCGATCGACGGACCGCACCTGACCGGTTGGGAGGTCTTCCACGCCGTTTTCGACCCGCGCGACGAGAGCATCTACACGGCGACCAACAGCTTCGTCTACGGCGCGACCGTGCACCGCTCGAGCGACCGCGGCCGGACGTGGGAGCGCTCCGAGGGGATCGGCCTGCCCGAGGAGAGCGGGCTCACGCTCGAGAAGACGTGGCACGTCGAGCCGGGCCGCGCGGACGAGCCCGGCAGGCTCTGGCTCGGCGCGGCGCCGGGCGCGCTCTTCCGCACCGACGACGGCGGTACGTCCTGGGAGCCGGTGCGCTCGCTGATCGAGCACCCGACCCGGGAGCGCTGGAACCCTGGCGCGGGCGGAATGTGCACCCACTCGATCCAGCTCGACCCGTCCGACCCGCAGCGGATGTACGTCGGCATCTCCGCGGCGGGCGTCTTCCGAAGCGAGGATGGCGGCGGGAGCTGGACGCCCGCGAACTCGGGCACCGCCGCCGACTTCCTGCCCGAGAACCCGTTCCCGGAGGTCGGCCAGTGCGTGCACAAGGTGCTCGTCCACCCGGCGCGGCCGGACCGGCTCTGGCAGCAGAACCACTGCGGCGTCTACCGCTCCGACGACCGCGGCGAGAGCTGGGAGCGGCTCGAGGGCAACGGCCTTCCGAGCGGCTTCGGCTTTCCTCTCGCGCTCGACCCCGCCGACCCGGACGTCGCCTTCGTCGTGCCGGAGGTCGGGGCGGAGAACCGCCTCACGCCGGACGGGCGACTCGGCATCTACCGCACCCGCGACGGAGGCGCCTCGTGGGATCTCCTCTCGAACGGGTTGCCCGAGCCCGCATGGGGTTCGGTCAAGCGCGAGGGGATGTCCTTCGACCGGCTCGACCCGTTCGGCGCCTACCTCGGGACGCAGAGCGGCTCCGTCTTCGTCTCGCCGGACGGCGGCGGGGAGTGGCTCGAGGCGGCGCGCCACCTGCCGGAGATCCTCTCGGTCGAAGCCGCGGAATGGCCGTGATCCTCCTCCCCTCGCTGCTCGCCACCGAGGCGGGCGGCCGGGGGCGGTTCGAGCTGGAGGCGGCGACGGTTCGCGAGGCGCTGCGAGCGCTCCCGATCCGCGACCTGATCTTCGACGAGCGCGGCGAGCTGCGCCCGCTGGTGAACATCTACGTCGATCGCACGCAGATCGATGATCTCGCCGCCCCGCTCGGGCGCGAGACCGAGGTGCGCTTGGTCGCCGCCATCGCGGGCGGCTAAAAGGCGCCGCGGAAGAGCAGGTAGTGGCGCTCGTGGCGGTAGCAGCGGTCGCGGAAGTTCCGCGCGCCATCAGGTGATAGACGGTACTGGGGAAGACGATGCGCAGCGACGCCGGCCTGCTTCATAGCGTCGGATCGATCACGACCGGCCAGCTGCGCGCTACTACTGCGTGAGCGCGTCGGCGCCGGCCACGACCTCGAGGATCTCCTGGGTGATCTCCGCCTGTCTTGCCCGGTTCATCGCCAGCGTCAGGCTGTCGATCAGCTCGGCGGCGTTGCTGGAGGCGTTTCGCATCGCGGTCATCCGGGCCCCCTGCTCGGAGGCGGCCGACTCGAGCAGGGCGCGGTAGAGCTCGGTCTCGACGTAGACCGGGAGCAGCCGCTCGAGGATCTCCTCCGGCTCGGGCTCGTAGATGAAGTCGCCGAGCAGCGCCGCCTCCGCATCGGCCTCGGAATCGCGCTCGAGCAGCTGCTCCGGGATCGGGAGCACGTCCTGCTCGACCACCCTCTGAACGAGGGCCGAGACGAAGTGGTTGTACACGATCACGACGCGGTCGACCTCCTCGCTCGCGTAGAGATCGGAGAGCCGGTTCGCAATCGCCTGCGCGTCCGCGTAGGACGGCCGGTCGCTGAAGCCGGTCCAGGCCTGCTCGAGCTCGTAGCGGCGGAAGCGCAGCGTCGAGCGGCCCTTCTTGCCCGCGACGAGCCAGCGCACCTCCACGCCCTCCGATCGCAGCCGCCGCTCGATCGCGAAGGCCTGGCGGAGCACCTGGGCGTTGAACGCCCCGGCGAGCCCGCGGTCGCCCGTCAGCGGCACGATCGCCGCCCTCTGCACCTCACGGCGCTGGAGCAGGGCGAGGCCGCGTAGCGAGGTGCTGGCCCGAGCGGTGCCGATCATCAGCTCCATCATCCGGTCGGCGTAGGGCCGCATCGCCTCGATCCGGGCCTGCGCTCGGCGAAGGCGGGCGGAGGCGACGAGCTCGAAGGCCTTGGTGATCTTCTGCGTGTTCCGGATCGAGCGGATCCGGCGTTTGAGGTCCTGGACGGTCGCCATGGACTAGTGCCCCTTCCGGTGATGGCGCCCAGGCTCTCGGTTGCTAGCACCAAGCCAGAGGCCGCACTCGACCGCGGCGCAGGCTGGCAGCCTGCGCAAGGGCGAGGGTGGGCTCTGGCGCCGCGTGATAGCGGGCGAGAGACGGCTGGTCATCGCTGGGAGGGGCACTGGCTACGAGGCCGCCGCGACGGGCGACTCTTCCTCCTCGACGTTGAAGCCCTTGGCGAACTTCTCGAGCTCCGCGTTCAACCGCTCGACGAGCTCCTCCGAGAGGTCCTTCTTCTCCCGGATCTCCTTCAGGACCGACTCCTCGGCGCGCAGATGATCTCGGAGCTCCTGGTGGAAGCGCGGAACCTGGGAAACCGGGACGGAGTCGAGGTAGCCGTTGATGCCGGCGTAGATGGCCGCCACCTGCTCCTCGACGGGCCAGGGCTGGTACTGGGGCTGGTTCAGCGTGGCGACCAGGCGCTCCCCGCGCGCGAGAATCTTCTGGGTCGCCGGGTCGAGCTCGGAGCCGAACTGCGCGAAGGCCTCGAGCTCGCGGTACTGCGAGAGGTCCAGCTTGAGGCTCCCCGCGACCTTGTTCATCGCCTTGATCCGGGCCGAGCCGCCGACGCGCGAGACGGAGATGCCGACGTTGATCGCCGGCCGCACGCCCGAGTAGAACAGCTCCGACTCGAGGAAGATCTGGCCGTCGGTGATCGAGATCACGTTGGTCGGGATGTAGGCGGAGACGTCGCCGGCCTGCGTCTCGACCACGGGCAGCGCGGTGAGGGAGCCGCCGCCCAGCTCGTCCGAGAGCTTGCAGGCCCGCTCTAGCAGCCGCGAATGCAGGTAGAAGACGTCGCCGGGGTAGGCCTCGCGGCCTGGCGGGCGGCGGAGGAGCAGCGACATCTGCCTGTAGGCGTCAGCGTGCTTGGAGAGGTCGTCGTACATCACGAGCGCGTGCCGGCCGTTGAAGAGGAAGTGCTCGCCCATCGCGCAGCCCGCGTACGGGGCCATCCACTTGATCGGTGCCGCCTCGGAGGCCGCCGCGGTGACGATGATCGTGTACTCCATCGCGCCGGCGTCCTTCAGCCGCTCGTAGACCTGGGCCACGGTCGAGGCCTTCTGGCCGATCGCCACGTAGACGCAGATCATGTCCTGGTCGCGCTGGTTCAGGATCGTGTCGACGAGGATCGCCGTCTTCCCGGTGGTGCGGTCGCCGATGATCAGCTCGCGCTGGCCGCGGCCGATCGGGATCATCGAGTCGATCGCCTTCAGGCCCGTCTGCACCGGCTCCTTCACCGGCTGGCGGGCGATCACGCCCGGGGCCTTGAACTCGAGCGGGCGGCGCCGGCTCGCGTTGATCGCGCCCGCGCCGTCGAGCGGCTGGCCGAGGGGGTTCACGATCCGGCCGATCAGCTCCTCGCCGACCGGGACGCTCGCGACGGCGCCGGTGCGTTTGACCGGCTCGCCCTCCTTGACGTGCTCCCAGTGGCCGAACAGCGCGGCGCCGACGTTGTCCTCCTCGAGGTTGAACGCGAGCCCGGTGACGCCGTGCTCGAGCTCGAGCATCTCCTGCGAGACGCAGTTCTCGAGGCCGTAGACGCGGGCGATCCCGTCGCCGACCTGGAGCACGGTGCCGACCTCGGCGAGGTCGGTCTCGACGTCGTACTCCTCGATCCGCTGCTTGAGGATCGAGGTGATCTCTTCCGGGCGAAGCTTCACGGCTTACTCCTTGGGGTCGGGCAGAACTACCTGATGCGCAACGCGGCGGAGCTGAGCCTGCTCGCGTTGCCGTAGCGATCGAGGACGCGCACCGAGAACGTGAACGCGCCGCGCAGCCGCTCCCGCGGGCGCCAGAGCAGCGAGGTCGGCGCGCCGTCGACGCGGCGGTAGCCGGAACCGAAGCTCGCGATCTTCTTCCCGGCGCGCCTGACCGTCACCTGGACGCGGACGACGTTGCGGTCGTCCGAGGCGGCGAAGCGCAGTCGCACCGGCTTGCCGGCGCGGCCGAAGCTCGCAAGCGCCCTCACCTTGGGCGCGAGCACGTCCGGCCTCGTCGACGGGATCAGCTCGCCGCACCAGTTCGTCGTGATTCCGCCGTCCTCGACATAGACGCCCTCGAACTCCTGCTCCTGGTCCTTCGGATCGGTCACGATCGAGACGTCGAAGCTCCCCGGCCTGAACTCTCCGCCGGCGCCGTCGTAGCGCCCGTGCAGCTCGCGGCCGTCCGTGCCGACCGTGCACGCGATCAGCTTCCCGCCGGTCCCGTAGCGGCCGAGGAAGAACCGCGTCTGTCCCTTCGCCGGGCAATTCGTGAAGGGTGCGCCGCCCCACGGCTGGTCGAGCACGCCTCGCCCCCACTCCTCGCTCACCGGCACCCAGGTGATCGTTCCGAGCGCGTCGTTGCCGGGCATAAGCTTCGCCGGCCAACTGCCGCTGTAGAGGTCGGGGATTCCGGCCTGTGCCGGGGCGGCGGCCAGGAGGCCGAGAGCGACGATGAACAGGACCGTGATCTTTCGCATTCGAGCGCCAGGCTACCGCAAGGCCGCCGGGCTCTTGAGCGCGCTCGTCGTGCTCGCAGGCTGCGGCGGCGGGTCCTCCACTTCCAGCATCTCCGACGTCGAAAAGGCCGTCCGGGTTAGGAGTCCCGACTCGAGCAGCGTGCGCTGCGAGCGGCACGGGGAGTACCGGGGCACCGCCCTCTACCGCTGCCGGATGGACGTGCCGGTCAGCGTGCGGGAGATGCGGCCGGAGTCGAGCTGCTACACGTTCGAGCACGGGCGGTTGAACGACGTGACGCGCCACGTCTCCTGCTAGATGGTTGATGCCATGGGATCGTCCGTCTCGGGGCGCGAGCTGGCTGCTCTGGGGCACGTCGACGGGACGCCGGCGATGCTGGCAGCATCGGTGGCGGCCCGGCAGCGGGGAGTGGACGCCCAGTGGAGGCCGGCTCCGCCGGCATCCGGTGGGCGGGAGCGGCCAAGACACGCCAGATCGCGCAGCCGAGCGCGCGAGATCGTGGCGTCAATCATCTAGGCCGTCCCTGCCAGCTCGCGGTGGAGCCGCTCCAGCCGCCCGCGCACGCTCGCGTCCAGCCGATGGGAGCCGACCTGGAGGACGATGCCCCCGATCAGCTCCGGATCGACCTCCCGGCTCGCCTCCACCTTGCGGCCCGAGGCCTGCTCGACCTGCCTGAGGAGCTTCCGCGCCTCCTCGTCGGAGAGCTCGACCGCGGTCGTCAGCTCGGCCCGGAGGACGCCCTCGTCCTCTGCGACGAGGCGCTCGAACTCGCGCGCGATCTCCTCGAGCTGCGCGGCGCGGCCCTTGTCCGCGAGCAGGAGGAGGAAGTTGCGCAGAAGCTCGTCGCTGCCCTCGAGCAGGTCCCGAATCGCCTGTGCCCTGGCGCGCGGGTCGAGCTGTGGGTTGCGCAGGAGCTCCCGCAGCTCCGGCACCGCGGCCTCCGCTTCCACCACCTGTGCCAGCTGCTCGTGGACGGACTCGAGCCGTCCCTCATCCTTCGCCGCGTCGAAGAGGGCGCGCGCGTAGACGCGGTCGATTACCGACACCTAGCTCCTCTCGAGCACCGAGAAGTCGAGCTCGCCGAGGGCTTCCTCGATCAGCCGGCGATGGTCCTCGTCGTCGAGCGCCTTGCGGGTGACCTTGCTCGCGGCCAGCAGGCTCAGGTCGACGACCTCGACGCGAATCTGCTCGAGAGCGCGGCGCGTCTCGGCCTCGATCTGGCGCCGGGTCTCTTCGAGCCGGCGCTGCCTGTCGGCCTCGGTCTCCTCTCGCATCCGCCGCTCGTTCGCCTCCGCGACCTTGCGCGCCTCGGCGAGGATCTCCTCGGCGTCGCTCTTCGCACGTCCGATCAGCTTGCGGTGCTCCTCGAGCAGGCCGCGCGCCTCCTCACGCGCCTTGTCCGCCTCCTGGATCGCCTGCATGATCCGCTCGCGCCGCTCGTCGATCGTCCTCTGGATCGGCCCGAACGCGTAGCGCTTCAGCACCCAGAGCGTGATCAGGAAGCAGACGACCGTCCAGATCATCAGCCCCGGGGTGACCTGGATCAGTGCGTTCGAGGCGATCATCAGGAGGTCTCCACTAAACCAGGACGTAGGCGAGGATCGAGCCGAGCAGGCCGTAGAAGACGACCGCCTCGGTGAGGGCGAACCCGAGCCACTGGATGCCCTGGAGCTCGCCCCGGAGCTCGGGCTGCCGCGCGACGGACTGGATCATCGAGGCGAAGATGTTGCCGATGCCGACGCCGGCGCCGAGCGCGCCGAGCCCGACGCCGAGCGCGAGGCCGATCGCCTTCCCGGCCTTCGTCACGTCGCCGGAAGTAGCTGCAAGCACGGTTGCGATCACGAAGAACCTCCTAGTGCTCCGGCTCGATCGCCGAGCCGATGTAGATGGCGGACAGGGCGGCGAAGATGAACGCCTGGATCGAGACGACGATCACGACCTCGAAGAGGTAGAAGGCGGTCGCGACCGGGACCGTCACGACCGCGAGCACGACCGACTCCAGGATGAACATCAGGCCGAGGAAGGTCAGGATCAGGATGTGCCCGGCAAGCATGTTCGCGAAGAGCCGGACGCTCAGTGAGATCAGACGCATGAACTGGCCGAGGATCTCGAGCGGCACGATCAGCGCGAGCAGCGGCTTTGGTGCCTCCGGGATCCAGCTCTCGAAGTAGCGCACGGGCCCGTTCCAGCGGATCCCCTCGAAGTGCGTGAACAAGAAGGTGAGGATCGCCAGCGCGAGCGTGACGGAGAGCGACGAGGTGGCGGCGTAGATCCCCCAAACAGGGAGGCCGTGCCAGGTCTCGCCGGTGACCGGCAGCGGGATGAAGCCGATCATGTTCAGGACCCAGATGAAGAGCATCAAGGTCGCGACGTACGGGAACCAGCGGCCGATCGCCTTCGACGGGAGACCCTGCTCGGCGACCTGCACCTGCGCGACCTCGTAGATCTGCTCGCCTACCGTCTGGCGGCGGTTCAGCGTCTTGCCACGCATCAGGACGAGGCCGAGGAGGATCGTCAGCACCGTCCCGAGCAACAGGTACACGACCGCCTTGGTGATCGACATGTTCAGAGGGCCGAGGTGGATCGAGACCCACTCGTGCTGCTCGAACTCGGTCGTCGGGTCGAACTCCCCGCGCGCCAGGGCCGGGCCCGGCAGGGCCAACGCGAGCAGCATCGCCGTCACCATGACCCGCCTCACGCGGTCGGCTCCTGGCTGTAGTAGCCGACGAGCGAGAGCGCGAGCTCAGCCGTGTAGGCGAGGCCGTACACGAGCGCGGCCGCGAGGCCGACGTGCGGGTCGGACGAGGCGACCGCGAGCAGCACGACCAGGACCGCGAGCAGGCGCACCATCATCCCGAACGCCAGCACGCCGGAGCCTGCAAGGCTTTCGGTCGAGGGTTTGAACCGGGCCAGCAAGAGGCCGAACGCCTGGCCGCCGGCCCACAGCACCGCTGCGATCATCCACCCCGAGAGACGCCAACCTGCGACGAGGAAGACCGGCAGGGCGAGCGCGACGACCAGGCCGCCGGCCGCGACGTGCGCCCATCCTTGCGGAACCGGGCGCGGGGCTCCGAGGATCCCGACCCGTGTCAAAAGGCGTTCCGGTAGCGGCGGTAAACGGCGAAGACGCCGGCCGGAACGCCGACGAACGCGCCGCCGAGGATGCCGAGCCCGACCGAGCCGGCCGCCCAGCCGATCAGCGCGCCCGCGCCCACGCTCGCCGCGGTCACGCCCCCGAGCAGCGCGCCCGCGCCGGCAGGCTCGAACGACGAGCGGGGACTGGGCTCCATCGCGGCGAGCATAACAAACGCCCGTCAGAGCTTGTGACAGCGAAAACCGGCTCGTCGGGGCATTTTTCGCCAACTTTGTTCACGGTAAGATCGCCCCGTGCGCGTCGTTCTCGTCCACGGCAGCGTCGGCAACGGCGAGGCCACATGGGCACCGCTCCGGCCGCTCGCGGAGCGGTTCGAGCTGGTCGTCCCGAACCGGGGCGGGTACCCGCCGAATCCGCCGCTCGAGCGGATCGACTTCGAGGAGCAGGCGGTCGAGCTGGAGCCGCTGCTCGGAGACGGCGCTCACCTCGTCGGCCATTCCTACGGCGGCGTGATCTCCATGCTCCTCGCGGCGCGGCGCCCCCAAGCGGTCCTGTCGTTGACGGTGAACGAGCCGCCCGCGTTCCGTGTCGCCCAGGGCAATCCCGACGTCGACCGGCTGGTCTCCGACCTGGAGGCGTTCTTCGCCGCCGGGCCGTACGAGCCGGCGGAGTACCTGCGCGGCTTCCTTGCGATCGTCGGCAGCGCGATGCGGCTGCCCGACCCGCTCCCGCCCGAGCTGGAACAGGGCGCCCGCGCGGCGATGGCCGAGCGCCCGGCGTGGGAGGCGCACGTCCCGCTGGGCGAGCTCGCCGCCGCGCCGTTCCCGAAGCTGGTCGTCTCGGGCGCGCACAGCGCCGCCTTCGACGCGGTCTGCGACGTGCTCGAGGAGCGTCTCGGCGCCGAGCGGGCCGTCCTTCCCGGAGCCGGCCACAGCCTTCCACGCGCGCCCGGCTACGCCGAGCGGCTGGAGGCCTTTCTTTCGAGCTAGGCGGTACGGCGCTCTGCGGCTCGCGCTTCCTGCTCACGGCGGCGGATGCGCGGGTTCGCCAGCTTGACGATCTCGAGCAGGTAGACCATGTACACCGAGGCGGCTAGTGCGACCGCGCCGATCGCGCCGACGGCTGCCGTCGGCCACGTGTGCCAGACCCCGTGTGCGTGCGGGTGGATGAAGCGCGTTGCAAGCGCGGCACCGGCGAGGACGCCGCACCAGGTCCACATGTAGAGCGCGGCCCGCGGCTGCGAGAAGCCGATGTTCATGAAGCGGTGGTGCAGGTGGTAGCGGTCGGCCGTGTAGACCGGCTCCCGGTGCTTGAGCCGTTTGGCGACGACGAACGACGTGTCGAGGATCGGCACGGCCAGGACGAGCAGCGGGAAGAGCAGCGTCGCCACCGCCGCCGTCTTCAAGAGGCCCTGGATCGCAAGCGCCCCGAGCGTGAAGCCGAGCAGGAGCGCGCCCGAGTCGCCCATGAAGATCCGGGCCGGATAGAAGTTGTGGCGCAGGAAGCCGAGACAGGCGCCGAAAACCACCGCGGCCAGCACCGCGGGCTCCGCGCGGCCGAGCGAGAGCGCGATCAGGCAGAAGGTGAAGCCGGAGATCGCGCAGACTCCCGCTGCGAGCCCGTCGAGCCCGTCGAGGAAGTTGACCATGTTCATGATCGCGACGATCCAGAGGATCGTGAGCGGCACGCCGACCCATTCCGGCAGCGCGTGCACGCCGACGATCGGAAACGTGAACCGGTGCACCCAGATCCCGAACCCGGCCGGGATCGCCGCCGCGGCGATCTGGCCGCCGAGCTTCTCCCACCAGACGAGCCCGCGGAAGTCGTCGATCGCGCCGACGAGGGTCGCGACGGCGGCGCCGAGCAGGAGCCCCTTCGTCTCCCGCCCGAAGGGCAGGAACGCGAGCGCCGGCACGAAGATCCCGAAGAAGAGTGCGAGCCCGCCGAGCCGCGGGACCGCCTTCCGGTTCAGCCGGCGCGCCCCCGGCTGGTCGACCACGCCGAGCAGCCGGGCCATTCCGCCGACGGCCGGCGTGAGCAGGATCACGATCGCGAGCGCGAGCGCCGCGCCGTAGAGCGCCTCGGGGTGGTCTTCGAGCGTGTGCCACATGGCTACTTCGTCCCGTAGAGCCGGTCGCCGGCGTCGCCGAGACCGGGAACGATGTAGCCCCGCTCGTCGAGGCCGCGGTCGACGGCAGCGGTGACGACTCTCACGTCGGGGTGTTCGCCCTGGAAGTGCTCGATCCCTTCGGGAGCGGCGACGAGGCAGACGAGCGTCACCGAGCGCGCACCGGCGGCCTTGACGGCGGCGGCGGCGGCTGCGCTCGAGCGGCCGGTCGCGAGCATCGGATCGAGCACGATCGCGTCGCGCTCGTCCAACTCGGGGAGCTTCACGTAGTACTCGACCGGGTGGAGCGTCTCCTCGTCGCGGTAGAGGCCGATGAAGCCGACCCGGGCGCTGGAGACGAGCGAGAGCACCCCGTCGAGCATCCCCAGCCCCGCCCGCAGCACCGGACAGACGGCCACCTTCTTGCCGGCGATCCGCTGCACGGTCGTGCGCTCGAGCGGGGTCTCGACCTCGGCCTCTTCAGTGGGAAAGTCCTTCGTCGCCTCGTAGGTGAGCAGCAGCGTCACCTCGTTCGCGAGCTTCCGGAAGTGGACGGTCGGCGTCTCCCTGTCGCGCAGGTAGGCGAGCTTGTGCTGCACCAGCGGGTGCGTGACGACGGTGACGCCGCTGGCGGTCTCCGTGCTCACGCGAGGTAGGTGGTGAATCCCCGAAAGCCCGGGTAGAGAGGCCGCCGCTCGCAGAGCACGTCGGTGCGGGCTGCGAGCGCAGGCGCGTCCGCTCCGTCGCCCAGCGCCTCGACGATGATCCGGCCGATCTCGCGGAAGTCCTCCTCGTCGAGGCCGCGCATCGTCGCGGCGGGGGTGCCGATCCGGATCCCGGAGGCGACCGTCGGCGGACGCTCGTCGAAGGGAACCGTGTTCCGGTTCACGGTCAGCTTCACCTCGGCCAGCCGCTCCTCCGCCTCCTTGCCGCTCCACTCCGTCGAGCGGAGATCGACCTGGAGCAGGTGAGTATCCGTGCCGCCGGTGAGGACGTCGAGACCGCCCTCCTCGAGGGTCGCGGCGAGCGTGTCGGCATTCGAGCGAACCTGGCGCTGGTAGTCGCGGAAGGGCTCCGTGGCGGCAATCCGGAAGCAGGTCGCCTTCGCCGCGATCGTGTGCACGAGCGGGCCGCCCTGGATCCCCGGGAAGACGGCGCGGTCGACTGACTGCGCGTGCTCCTCCTTGCAGAGGACGAACCCCGACCGCGGCCCGGCGAGCGTCTTGTGCGTCGTCGAGGTGACGAAGTCGCAGTGCGGGACCGGGTTCGGGTGGAGGCCGGCCGCGACGAGCCCGGCGAAGTGGGCCATGTCGCAGAGGAGCAGCGCGTTGACCTCGTCGGCGATCTCGCGGAAGCGATCGGCCTCGACCGTGCGCGGGTAGGCGGACCCGCCGCAGACGATCAGCTTCGGCTTGTGCCGTTTGGCGAGCGCGAGGACGTCGTCGTAGTCGACCACGTTCGTCTCGCGCGAGACGCCGTAGTGGACGATCGTGTAGAGGCGGCCGGAGAAGTTGACCTTGAGCCCGTGCGTCAGGTGGCCGCCGTGGGAGAGCTCGAGCGAGAGGATCGTGTCGCCCGGGTCGAGCGCGGCCATGTAGACGGCCATATTCGTCTGCGCGCCCGCGTGCGGCTGGACGTTCGCATGCTCGGCCCCGAACAGCTCCTTCACGCGGTCGATCGCGGTCTGCTCGATCTCGTCGACGACCTCGCAGCCGCCGTAGTAGCGCTTGTTCGGGTAGCCCTCCGCGTACTTGTTCGTCGGCACCGAGCCGACGGCCTCGAGGATCGAGGGCCAGGTGAAGTTCTCGGAGGCGATCAGCTCGATCTGGCCCCGCTGGCGCTCGAGCTCGCGACCGAGCAGCTCCGCGATCGCCGGATCGACTTCGGCGAGCCCCGCCGTGCGGAGGTGTTGCAGGGTTTCCTGCGCTACGGCCATCGGCCGGATGCTACTCCCGCTGTCAGCCGGCGGTCGCGGCCAGGGCCCGCTCGAGAGCCTCGGCGGCAGGGACGGCGCCTTCCCGGAGCACCTTCGGCTCCTCGCCGGTGAGATCGAGCACCGTCGACGGCGTGCCCGGGAGCTCGCCTCCGTCCACGACCGCGGCCGCGCTCGCGCGGATCTCGACGGGGACGTCCTCGAGGCGGCGCGGATCGGGCCCGCCGTGGTGGTTCGCGCTCGTCGCCGCCAGCGCGCCGGCCCGCTCGAGCACCTCCGCGCCGGGGCCCAAGAGCTCCGGCACCCGGACGCCGATCTTGTTCGGGGTCGAGCCCCCCAACCAGCGGTACCGCTGCGCCGGGTTGGGCAGGATCAGTGTGTACGGACCGGGCAGAAGCGCTCGTGCGAGCGTCGCCGCACGGCCACGCAGCTCCGGCACGCACTCGAGCAGGAGCTCGAGATCGCGGACGAGGAGCGCGGTTGGCCGCTCCGGCGGCCGGCCCTTGATCCGGTAGAGCTCGCGCACCGGCGGCTCGCGGTAGGGGTCGGCGCAGAGGCCGTAGACCGTGTCGGTCGGCAGCACGACGGGCCTGCCCTCGCGAATCTCGGTGATTGCAGCCTCGATCACGCTCTTACCTCCGTCCGGAGGAACGAGAGCACCGCCTCCCGGAAGGCCTCGCGCGCCTCGACAAAGATTAGGTGCCCGATGCCGGGGAGGATCACGGTCTCCGCCTCCCGAAGCCCCCGGTTGAGCTCTACGGCACAGGAGGGCCCGGTGATGAAGTCCTTCTCGCCCGTGATCACGAGCGTCGGCGCCGTGATCAGCGGCAGCCGGGGGCGAAGGTCGAAGTGCTCGAAGATCTCCTTCTCCCAGAGCCGGGTGGCGTCGGCATTCAGCCTGTCGCCGGCCAGCGCCTCGACCCACTCCCGCTCCGCGTCGCCATAGCGTGCGAAGTAGAACGGCATCATGCGCAGGCACAGCGCCATCAGCTCCTCGTCCGTGCCGAACTCGCCCTCGAGCTCGGTCGCGATCGCATCCCGGGCGTCCGCGTACCAGGGCTCGCCGGCCCGCGCTTCCATTGCCTCTTCCATCGCCGCGTTCTGCTCCGCCGAGAAGCGCGCGGCCGTACTGGCGAGGATCAGGCGCTCGACGTGCTCAGGATGGCGCGCGGCATAGTCGATCGCCACGATCCCGCCGTGGGAGTGGCCGAGAAGCAGCATCCGCTCGAGCCCGAGGTGCACGCGCAGCTCCTCCAGATCGGTTACATAGTCGTCGATCGCGAAGGCGCGGGGATCGCCCAGCCGATCGGACCCGCCGGTGCCGCGCGGGTCGAGCAGGACGAGCTCGAGCTGGTCGCCGAGATCCCCGAGCCCGCCGAGGTAGAGCGACGAGAACCCCGGCCCGCCGGGGTGGCAGACGAGGGTCGGGCCGGCGCCGACGCGGCGGTACGCGAGCCGGCGCCCGTCGGCCGTCGTCAGTCCGTCCATTTGCCCTCGACCACCCGATCCCTCCCTGCCAGGTCGGGCGTGATCGTAACCAGCTCGTAGCCGAGCTCCTCCAGCAGCCGCCCCACGCGCTCGCCCGCGGTCGCGGCCGTCTCGAGGACGAGCCAGCCACCCGGCCGGAGCGCCTCGGTGGCAGCGCGCGCGACCGCGTCGGTTGCGCCGGGCGCGACCAGCGCGATGTGCGGCTCCCAGTCCCGAACCTCAGGCTGGAGCGTCTCGAGCTCCTCCGGGTCGACGTAGGGCGGATTCGAGACGACGAGGTCGAAGCTCTCCGCGCCGACACCGCTGGTGAGATCCTGCTCGACGAGCCGCACCCGGCCATTGACCTCCGCGAAGTCGAGGTTCTCCCGCGCGAGCGCGAGCGCCGCGGGCGAGGCGTCGGTCGCCGTCACCCGGGCGTCGGGGTGCTCGTCGACGATTGCCAGGGCGATCGCGCCCGTGCCGGTGCCCACGTCGAGAACGTCCGGCTCGACGAGCCCGGAGAGGTGCTCGAGCGCCCGCTCGACCACGACCTCCGTCTCGGGCCGCGGGATCAGCGCGCGCCGGTCCGTCTTCAGCGTCAGGCGGCGAAAGCCCCACTCCCCGAGCACGTAGGCCAGCGGCTCGCGCTTCTCGCGGCGCGCGACGTTGCGCTCGAACGCCGCTTGCTGCTCCTCGCTCATCGGCCGGTCGAGCTCCGCGTACAGCAGCGCGCGGGCGCAGTCGTCGCAGGCCTTTGCCAGCAGCAGCTCGGCCTCGAGGCGCGCCGAGTCGATCCCGGCCTCGGCGAGCCTCGCGGTCGCCCGCGCAAGAGCGTCGCCGATCGTCACGCCGTCGCGGTCTCGAGGGCGCGCCGGCGCTCCTCGGCGGCCAGGACCTCCGTGAACTCGTCGAGCTCGCCTTCGAGGATCTTGTCCAGGCGGTGCACGGTCAGGTGTACGCGGTGGTCGGTCAGGCGGTTCTCGGGGAAGTTGTAGGTGCGGACCTTCTCCGCCCGTTCCCCAGAGCCGATCTGGGAGCGGCGCGCGGCCGCCTGCTCGGCCTCCTGGCGTGAGCGCTCGAGCTCGTAGAGGCGCGCACGCAGCACGCGCAGGGCCTTGGTCTTGTTCTGGAGCTGCGACTTCTCGTCCTGCATCGCAACCACGATCCCGGTCGGCTGGTGCGTGATCCGGACGGCCGAGTCCGTGGTGTTCACGCTCTGGCCGCCGGGTCCGGTCGAGCGGTAGACGTCGATCTTGAGGTCGTTCGGGTCGAGCTCCACCTCGACCTCCTCCGCCTCGGGCATGACCGCGACCGTCGCCGTCGAGGTGTGGATCCGGCCCTGCGCCTCGGTGGTCGGCACGCGCTGGACGCGGTGGGTGCCGCCCTCCCACTTGTAGATCGAGTAGGCGCCGTCGCCCTTCACCGCGAACACGATCTCCTTGAAGCCGCCGGCCTCGTTCGGGCTCACCTCGAGCTGCTCGACCTTGAAGCCGCGGCGCTCGGCGTAGCGGGTCAGCATCCGGTAGAGATCGGCCGCCCACAGCGCCGCTTCGTCGCCGCCGACCCCCTGCCGGATCTCGACGATCACGTCCTTGCGGTCGGCCGGGTCGGTCTCGACGAGCGCGAGCTTGAGCTCGTCCTCCAACGCGGCCAGCCGTTCTTCCAGCTCGGGCACGAGCTCTCGCAGGTCGCCGTCGCCGCGGGCGGCCTCGAGGTCCTCGCGCACCCCGCGCCACTCCTGCGCCAGCTTGTAGGGCCCCTCGAGCCCCTTCAGCCGCCGGCCGACCTCGGCCGCCTCGCGGTGGTCGTTGTAGACGGACGGGTCGCTGAGCCGCTGCTGCGTCTCGCGGTAGGAGCGCTCGAGCTCCTCGACGAGCCCTTCCATCAGGCCATCACCTCGACCCTGCGAGCCTCGTCCGCGGCCGTCCGCTCCTCGAGCGCGAGCACCTCCCGCAGGGCGCGGATCGAGACCTCGAGCTGGTCGAGCGTCGGCTGGCGCGTGGTCAGCCGCTGGAGCCAGAGGCCCGGCGCGAGCAGCGTCATCAGCACGCGGTTACCGGTGTGCTTGCCGGCGAAGCGGATCAGCTCGTAGGCGATCCCGGCGATCAGCGGCAGGAGCAGGATCCGGCTCGCAATCAGCCAGTACCAGGCGGGCCGCCCGAAGAAGGCGAAGACGAAGATCGCGATCACCATCACCCAGAGCAGGAACGCCGTCCCGCAGCGGGGGTGGATGAGGCTGTACTTCTGCACCGTCTCCGGCTCGAGCTCCTCCCCGGCCTCGTAGGCGTTGATCGCCTTGTGCTCGGCCGCGTGGTACTGGAAGACGCGGCGCAGGTCGGGCAGCAGCGAGATCAGGCTCAGGTAGACGACGAAGACGGTAACGCGGATCAGGCCCTCCACGATCACGAACCAGGTTCCCGAAGAGATCGGCAAGAGGTCGGCGAGGAGCGCGGGGCCGACCTTGAAGAGCGAGATCGCGAAGCCGATCGCGATCAGGAACGCAAAGATCAGCGCGCCGCGCGAGAGCTCGGCCTGGGCCTCCTCGTCGTCCTCGGCGGCCGCGTAGTTCGCCGAGATCGCAAGCGCACGGAAGCCGATGGCGAGCGATTCGCCGAGCGCGATCACGCCCCGGACGATCGGCAGGCGGAAGAACCAGTGCCGCTTCATCACGGACTCGATCGGCCGGCAGACCTCTGCGATCTGGCCGTTCGGTTTTCGCACCGCGACAGCCCAGTTCGAGGGCCCGCGCATCATCACGCCCTCGAGGACCGCCTGGCCCCCAATCGGAGCGCTCATTCGCGCCTCCCGCCGGCACCGGCTCCCGCCCGTGACGCTAGGAGCGCTAGCTGTCCGACGGCGCCTGACGCCGCTGGCGGCACGGTGCTCTCCGGGCCCGTGTTGAACACACTGTGCCCTCCGGCCCCGCACCACCAGCGGCGCCCGGGAGACGCGAGAGCACGCAGGGCGCAAGCCACTACGCTGGTCCTTTCGTAGCTAGGGCTTTCGGCCGGCCTTCTCGAGGCGGCGCTGGAAACGTTCCACGCGGCCGCCCGAGTCGAGCAGCTTCTGCTTGCCCGTGTAGAACGGGTGGCAGTTCGAGCAGATCTCGACGTGCAGCTCGGGCTTGGTCGAGCGCGTATGGAACTCGTTGCCGCAGGCGCAGCGAACGGTCGCCAGGACGTACTCGGGATGGATGTCGGCCTTCATTCTCCGGCCAGGATAGCAACGGCCGTTTCCGTGGCCACGTTCCCGCCCGAGACGACCGCGACCACGGTTTGACCTTGCTCCAGCTCGACCTTGCGCTCGATCAGCGCGGCGGTCGTGGCTGCGCCTGCGAGCTCGCAGGCCAGCTTCGCGCGTGCGTAGAGGAAGCGAAAGGACTCCTTCAGTGCCTCCTCCGACACGAGCACCGACTCGACGCCGAGCTCCATGCAGACGCGGACGCAGTTGGCTCCGGCGTAGGGGCCGTTGAGCCCGTCCGCGATCGAGGCGGCTTCGACCGGAACCGGCTCTCCCGCCTTGAGGCTCTCGTGAAGCGCGCGCGAGCGCTCCGGCTCGATGGCGACGATCCTCGCCTGTGGGCGGAGGCCCTTGACCGCAGTGGCGATCCCGGAGACGAGGCCGCCTCCGCCCACCGGGACGAGGACGACGTCCACCTCGGGCACGTCCTCGACGAGCTCGAGCCCCACCGTCCCCTGCCCCGCCATCACGAGCGGATCGTCGTAGGGGTGTACGAGCGTCCGGCCGGTGGACGCGCTCAGCTCCTCGAGCCGCTCGAACGCGGCGGGGATGTCCGGCGACTCGGTGTCGATCATCGCCCCGTAGCCGCGGGCGGCCTCGATCTTGAGCGCGCTCGCCGTCTGCCACATGACGACGAGCGCGTCGATTCCCTCCTGGGCGGCGGCGTAGGCGAGCGCCTGCGCGTGGTTCCCGGCCGAGATCGAGATCACGCCTCGTCGCTTCTCCTCGTCCGTCAGCGCGGCCAGCTTGTTCAGGACGCCACGCGGCTTGAACGAGCCCGTCTTCTGGAAGAGCTCGGCTTTGAGGAAGACGCGCGCCCCGGCGAGCTCGCCCAGCGTCGCCGAGCTGAACACCGGCGTTCGGTGTAGCCGGCCGGCGATCACCTCACGCGCGGCCTCGACGTCCGCCAGCTCGACCGTGCTGGGGCCAGCCGTCAAGGAACCGTTTCCAAGTAACAGACTGTTACTAGCTGATCAGAATCCGAGCGTGAGACTGGGCGCGGGATCCAGGACCGTAAGCAACAGTCTGTTACAAGCGATCGAGGGCTCATGTCGTCTCCCCCGGACGCCCTAGGCGATCGTGTACTCGGGGCCGGAGCCGCCCTCGGGCGGCGTCAGGCGGCCGCCCTTCGCGGTGATCGCGCCGCACTGGACGCAGTTGGACGGTGTCACCTCGAGATGGACGTCGCCGTCGCCCGCCTGCTCGCCCACCTCGTAGACGGCGGCCGGGCACATCCGGGTCCAGAGCTCGGCGAGCTCCGCCGGCACGCGCTCGCGCACGCGCAGATGGTTCGGCGCGTCATCCCGCGTCTTGTTCCCGCTCAGGAAGACCGAAGAGAGCTTGTCGAAGGTGAGCCTCCCATCCGGAGCCGGGTACCGCCGAGCGCGGCCGGTGCGGATCAGCTCCTGCTCGGCGTCGGCCTCCGTCCGCGCGTCGCCCGGCGGGAACATCCCGCGGGAGGCCGTCATCGCGCCCGCGAGCGCGCCGCCGAGCCAGAAGCCGCGCCCGAAGGCCTGGCGCATGTTCCGAACCTGCCGCAGGTCGCGCCAGACGAAGCTCTCGCGCAGCGACTCGTCGTAGCGCGCGAGCGCGCCCCGCCGCCACGGCGTCTCGCCGCGCTGGAGCGTCGCAAAGGCCGCCTCCGCTGCGAGCTTGCCCGACTCGATCGCGTAGTGGATCCCCTTCAGCGCCGGCACGTTCACGAGCCCGGCGCCGTCGCCGCAGATCAGCAGCCCGGGCGCGTGCAGCCGCCGCGGCAGCGAGACGAAGCCGCCCTCGGGGATCGTCTTCGCGCCCCAGGCGATCCGCTCCCCGCCCTCGAGGATCCTGCGCACGAGCGGGTGCGTCTTCAGCTCCTGGAGCAGGTCGTGCACGGAGAGCTCGGCGTCGCGGTAGTCGAGCCCGACCACCAGCCCGAGCGTGACCAGCTCGTCGCCCATCGGGTAGATGAACGAGCCGCCAAACTCGCGGTACCTGGCGGCAGCCCTGAGTGGCCAGCCCATCGTGTGGACGACGCGGTCGAGCGGCTTCGCCACGCGCCAGACCTCTTTCACTCCGAGCGCCCAGACCTGCGGGTTCTCGCCCTCGAGCCCGAACCGCTCCAGCGCGACCCCGGTGAGGTGGCCCTGCGTGCCCTCCGCGAGAACGGTGACGCGCGCAAGGACGTCCGATCCCGGCTCGAAGTTCGGCAGCTCCTCGCCGTTGCGCCCCCGGCCCCTGTCGCCGGTCCGCACGCCCCTGACGCGCCCGTCGGGGACGAGCAGCTTGACCGCAGCCGTCTCCGGGAGGATCGTCGCGCCCGCCTCCTCGGCCTGCTCGCCCAGCCAGCGCCCGAGCTCCGAGAGCGAGGCGACGTAGTAGCCGTGATTGCGCATCGTCGGCGGAGTCGGGATCCGGACGGCGCGCCGCGGCGTCAGGAAGTAGACCGACTCGTGCTCGACCCGCCCGTAGAAGGGCATCTGATCGCTGCGCAGGCGCCCCTTGAACAGTCGCCGCAGCGCGCGCGGGTTGACCACGGCGCCCGAGAGCAAGTGCGACCCCGGCTGCTTGCCCTTCTCCAGCACCGCGACCGGCACCTCGCCGAGCCGCTCGGCGATCTCGGGCGCCCCTTCGAGGAGCTGGCCGAGCCGGATGGCGCAGGCGAGCCCGGCCGGGCCTGCGCCGACGACCAGCACGCCTACCTCGATCCGCTCGTCCTCGGGATCGCTCGGCGCGGCGACGAACTCTCTCGCGTCGAACGGTGGTGGGTGGTCGGAAGGTCTCAAGCAGCCTTGCGCCGGCGGACGAGCTCGGTCAGCTTCGGGAGGATCTCGTGCAGGTCGCCGACGACGCCCAGGTCGGCGTACTCGAAGATCGGCGCGTTCGGGTCCTTGTTGATCGCCACGATCACGCCCGAGCTCTGCATCCCGACCTTGTGCTGGATCGCGCCGGAGATCCCGCAGGCGACGTAGAGCTTCGGCGAGACGGTCTTGCCGGTCTGGCCGACCTGCGCCGCGTAGGGGTACCAGCCGGCGTCCACGACCGCGCGTGTGGCCGCGACCGCACCGCCGAGCGCCTTGGCGAGCTCCTCGACGAGCGCGAAGCTCTCCGGCCCGCCGAGCCCGCGCCCGCCGGCGACGATCACGTTCGCGTCCTCGATCGACGGCCCCTCGCTCTCCTCGTGCGCCTGCTCGATCATCCTCGCCGCGAGCGAGAAGTCCTGGAACCGCGACTCGAACCGCTCCACCTCGGCGCTGCCGCCGACCTCGGCGGGCTCGAAGGTGCCGGAGCGAATCAGCGCGAGGCGGGGCTCGGAGGTCCAGCCGGCGTCGACGTAGACCGAGTCGCCGAGAGCCGGCCGCTTGCCGATCAGCTTGCCGCCCTCCTGGACGAGATCGGTGAGGTCCCAGTTGAGGCCGGCTTCGAGGCGCGCCGCCAGCGCGGCGGCGACGTCGGCCGAGAGAACGCTCGCGGCGAACAGGATGGTGTCGTAGCCGCGCTCCCGCACGAGGGCTTCGAGCACGTCCACCCGAGGCTGCGGCAGCGGCGCCGCGAGGAGCTCGTCGTCGGCGACGTACACGCGAGCCGCGCCGTACCTGCCGGCCTCGGCGGCGAGATCCTCGACGCGGAAGCCGAGCAGCGCCGCCTCGACCTCGCCCCCGAGCGAGGCCGCCTTCGAGAGCACGCCCAGCGAGTCCTTCTCGAGCTTGCCCTCGTGGTGCTCCAGGAACACCAGCGTGCTCACAGCGCCTTCTTCTCCAGCAGGAACTGGAGGATCCTGTCCGCGGCCGAGCCGTCGTCCTCGATCTTGACGGTCTCCCCGCGGGACGGGGGCTCGTTCAGCCCGTAGACCTCGGTCTTCGAGCCTGACTCGCCGGCCTCACCCTCGGGGATGCCGAGGTCGCCGAGCGACAGGGTCTCCTGCGGTTTCTTCTTCGCGCCCATGATCCCCTTCAGCGACGGGTACCTCGGCTCGTTGATCGCATCGGAGACCGCGATCACCGCAGGCAGCGCCGCCTCGATCACGTCGTAGCCGTACTCGGTCTGGCGCTTCCCGCGCAGCTTTCCGTCCTCGTGCGTGAGCTCCGCGACCTGCGAGATCAGCGGGCGCTGGAGGCGATCGGCGACTGCCGCCCAGAGCACCGCGCCGTCCGAGTCGCTCGCCTGCTGGCCGAAGAGGACGACGTCGGCGTTCTCGCGCGCGAGCGCCGCCGCGAGCAGCCGGCTGGTGGCGACGAGGTCGGAACCGGCCGCGCCCTCGTCGCTGACGAGGAGGACGCGGTCGGCGCCCATCGCAAGCGCCTTCCGCATCGCCTCGAGCGCCCGTTGCGGGCCGACGGAGACGATCACGACCTCCACCGCCTCCGCCTCTGCCTCCGGCCCGGCTTCCTTCAGCCTCAGCGCCTCCTCGACCGCATGGACGTCGAACTGGTTCAGCGCCCCCTCGCCGGAGCGGTCGAGCCGCTTGGTCCGAGGGTCGATCCGCGCACGAGCGGGGGCTTCGGGGACGAACTTGGCGCAGACGGCGATCTTCATGCGGCGCGGACTCTATCGAGGGGCTTTGCTAGCCTCGGGCGCTTCGGACGCGAACCGGAGCCCCCCTTGCCCAGCCACCGGACGACAGCCCGAGGCACGCTGGTTCTCGCTCTCACCGTCCTCCTGGCCCTCCTGGTCGGGACGGCGGCCGCGGGGTCGAAGAAGACCCCGGTCACGATCGTCTTCCCCGTGCTGGCGTCGGCGACCTACACCGACAACTTCGGTGAGCCGCGTCCCGGGGGGCGGCACCAGGGAATCGACATGGTCGCACCGAAGCGGTCGCTCGCGCTCGCGGCCGAGGCGGGCACGGTCGAGCTCTGGACGACCTCCCGCAGCGCCGGCTGCATGCTCTACCTGCACGGTCAGAGCGGGACGACCTACTACTACATCCACCTCAACAACGACCTGACGGCGCGGAACGACAACCGCGGCAAGTGCGTCGCCGGAACCGCATACGCGAGGGGGCTGAAGGACGGGGCCAGGGTGGCGTCCGGTCAGCCGGTGGGCTACGTGGGCGACTCGGGCGACGCGAACGGGGTCCACCCGCACCTCCATTTCGAGCTGCACCCGAGCGGGGGGAGCGCCGTCGATCCGTATCCGTGGCTGAAGCGGGCGCAGCATCTGCTGTTCGCGGCTCCGCGGGGAACGCCGTTCACGCTCGAGCTGCGGGGCACGGTCGCGGCCGTCCTGCCCGACTCGCTCCAGCTCAAGGCCGGCAGCGTCGACGCCTGGCCGATGCGCCAGCACCAGTCGAAGCTCGGCCGCAGGCTGCTCGTGCTGGTGCCGAGCTCCGCGAAGGTGCAGACGGTGACGAAGCCCGGCGGCCCGGGCACGCCCGCGAAGCTGTCGAGCGCGAAGCCCGGCCAGCAGGTCGATCTCTGGACGACCGTCGCGCCGACGACGATGAAGGCTCAGCGGGGCGACGACCTCGCCCTCTCGGCGTCACTGGTCTCGCTTGTGAGCCCCTAGGAGGGATTTGGCCTAGCGCCCGACGAACCGCGGCTCGCGCTTCTCGGCGAACGCGGTCAGGCCTTCGCGCGCGTCCTCGCTTGCGAACAGATCGCCGAATTCGGCCGCCTCGCGCTCGAGGTTCGACCGGTGATCCCCCGCAAGCGCGAGGTTGCAGGCCTCCTTCGCCGCGGCCAGAGCGACCGGACTCTTCGAGGCGAGCAGCTGCGCCACCTCGCGCACCCGCTCGAGCACCGGGTCGTGGACGCCGTTGACGAGGCCGAGCCGAAGGGCCTCCTCGGCGTCGACGAGTCGGCCGGTCAGGATCAGCTCCTTTGCGACCCCCAGGCCGCAGGCGCGCGCGAGCCGCTGCGTCCCGCCCCAGCCCGGGATGATCCCGAGGTTGACCTCCGGCTGGCCGAGCCTCGCCGTCGAGGCCGCGTAGCGAAGGTCGCAGGCCAGCGCGAGCTCGCAGCCCCCGCCGAGCGCGAAGCCGTTGATCGCGGCGATCGTCGGCTTCGGCATCGTCTCGAGCAGGCGGCCGCACTCGTGACCGAGCCCACCCAATTCCCTCGCCTCCTCGACCTCGAGCCCGCTCATGTACTTGATGTCGGCGCCGGCGACGAACGCCTTCTCGCCCGCGCCGGTCAGGACGACCACGCGCGCGCGCGCGTCGCCGGAGAGCTCGAGCAGCCGGTCGCGGAGCTCCTCGAGCGTCGGCCGATCGAGCGCGTTCATCGCCTCCGGTCGGTCGACCGTGACGATCGCGATCCCGTCCTCGCGCTCGAGAAGAACGCTCAGACAGGAACCTTTCCCCGCAGGAACTCGACGATCTCCGAGGTCGGCGCGCCGGGCGTGAACACCGCCGCGACCCCTTGCGAGCGCAGCTCGTCCGCGTCCTCGGCAGGGATCGTGCCCCCGAGGACGACGAGCACGTCCTCGGCGCCGTTGTCGCGCAGGCCGTCCAGGATCCGCGGCACGAGCGTCATGTGCGCACCGGAGAGGATCGAGATCCCGACCGCGTCCGCGTCCTCCTGAATCGCGGTCTCGACGATCTGCTCCGGCGTCTGGTGGAGGCCGGTGTAGATAACCTCCATTCCCGCGTCGCGCAGCGCACGTGCGATGATCTTGGCCCCCCGGTCGTGCCCGTCGAGACCGGGTTTTGCTATGACGACACGGATCTTGCGCGCCACGAGACTGAGTATATGAGCGTAAAGTTGACGGTCGTCGGCTGCTCCCCGGCCTGGCCGAACCCGGGCGGCGCGCAGTCCGGCTACCTGCTCGAAGGCCCAGGAAGGCTGCTCCTGGACTGCGGTCCGGGAGTGCTGGCGAAGCTGCGCGAGCGCGAGAGCTGGCCGGAGCTGGACGCGATCGCGATCACCCACTGGCACCTCGACCACTGGGGCGATCTCGTCCCCTGGGTCTGGGGCGGAACGCTCGGGCCCGGGCGGGGGACGAAGACGCCGCAGCTCTGGGTCCCGCCAAAGGGGAGAGAGCTGCTGAGCACAATCGGCGAGCCTTTGGGAAGTCCCGAGATGTTCGAGGAGGCGTTCGACGTGCACGAGTACGCCGAGGACGAGACGTTCGAGGCTGCCGGCTTCGATGTGACGCCGCACCGCGTCCTCCACTACCAGCTGCTCGCCTTCGGCTTCCGCGCCTCGGCGAACGGGACCGTGATCGGCTACTCGGGCGATTCGGGTCCAAGCGACGGGCTCGTCCAGATCGCGCGGGACGCGGACCTCTTCGTCTGCGAGGCGACGCTGCTCCGCCCCCACCCGGAAGGCGGTACGCGCGGGCACCTCAGCTCGGAGGAGGCACAGGAGGCGTTCGAGGCGTCGGGAGCGAGGCGGCTCCTGCTCACCCACCGCCCGTTCGAGCGGCCGCTCGACGGCCAGTTCGAGCTGGCGCGCGACGGGCTGGAGATCGAGGTCTCGAAAGACCCAGGCTAGGGAGCCGTCGGCGGCTTCAGCGGCGGCAGCGTCTTGTTCCCGTACGCGCGGTCGATCCGCCGGCTTCGCACCCACCCGCGAACGCCGAGCCCGAGTGGGAGGAGCACGATCAGGCTCAGCACCGCGATCGGAACGAAGACCCAGGCCGTGTTGAGCGGTTGCGTCGTGGCGCTCGGCTGATTCCCGAGGGCGAGCGGGTTCGCCCGCGGCACCGCCGGGGTGCTGATCCCCCCGCCGACCGGCTGCCAGTAGTCGACGAGCCACTGCCGATGACCGGCTCTACGGACGGCGTGCAGCTCGATCGAGAACATGCCAGAGCCCGTCTGCCCCTGGGGCCGGCCCAGGATGGCGACGTCGTAGCGGGCGACGTCCCCGTGCGAGTACTCGAGCTTCGACTTTGCGAGGACGAAGTCGCGGCGCGGAAACGGAACGACCGGGATGTCGCCCTTGCGCCACTCGGCCCGGCCCATCCCGCCGCGCAGCTGGTCGGTGACGATGTCATAGGCCTGGTCGAGATGCCGCCGCAGCACGGCGGTCCGGACGAAGGTCGCCAGCACGTGCTGGGACGAGGCGAGGTCGGCCTTCGGGAGCGGCGTAGAGGGCGGCTCCTCGTGTATCACCTGCGGCTTGCCGGGGCGGTACTTCGCCTCCTTCTGGCCGGTGTTCGGATAGAGGAACCCGATCGCGGTCGCGCAAGCCGCCGCAACGAGAAGCCCGGCCCCCCAGGCGGCCCGGCGTCTCTTCCGCGGCGAGGAGAGCAGCCGCCTCACCCGCCCAAATATAGAGACGGGCTTCGCAGGCCGCTACTAGCTCGGCGCCGGGGCGCCCGGCGACGACTGCGGCTGGCAGTAGTCGACGAGCCAGCGAGATCCGACCTTCTTCAGGTCGACGACGTAGAGCGTGGTCTTGACCCTGTTCGCGTTCGGCATCTTCGGGACGAGGACGATGTTGATCTCCGCGTCCCTCGGGTGCGAGTAGACGATCTTCGTGATCGCGGCCTTGTCGAGCGGCGCGCTCAGCGGAACGATCGGGATGTCCCCCCCGAGCCACTCCTTGTGCGTGAGGCCGCCCCTCGCGTTGCGAGTGGACAGCGACCAGGCCTGGTCGAGGTTCTCGCGCAGAACGGCACCGCGGACGAACTTGCCGGCCACGTCGCGGGCCGCGGGCGCAAGCGCGACGGTGCGCTGCGCGCCGAACGTCTGCGCCTTGCCCGGTCCGAAGCTCTCCTTCGTATCGGCCGTGTTCCCGAAGTAGGCGACGAGGAACGCGATCACACCCGCGACGAGGACGGCGCCGGCGATCCACGGGAGCCAGCGATTCATGCGCCGCGAGGACAGGGCGTTCTGGACGACGTTCACGGCCATCGGGATCGTAGACGACGAACTTCGCCCGTTGGTTAGGACGACCTCAAAACACCGGGGTCTCGCGCCAGACACCCCACACCTCGCGCAGGGCGTCGCACATCTCGCCTAGCGTCACGTAGGCACGGGCGGCGTCGACGAGCAAGGGCATCAGGTTCGCGCCCTCGCGCGCCGCGGCCTCCTTCAGCTTGGCGAGCGCGGCCTCGACCGCGACGCCGTCGCGGCGGCCCCGCAGCATCCGGACGCGGTTGATCTGCTTCTCCTCGAGCGCCGGGTCGATGCGCAGGAGCTCGAGCTCCGGCTCGTCCTCGAGCCGGTAGCGGTTGACGCCGACGACGACGCGCTGCCTCGCCTCCACCTCCGCCTGGTAGCGGAAGGAGGCCTCCGCGATCTCGCGCTGGAAGAAGTTGTCCACGATCGCCGGCACCACGCCGCCGAGCCGCCCGATCCGGTCGAAGTATTCGTAGGCCTCGGCCTCGAGCCGGTTGGTCAGGTCCTCGAGGTAGTAGGAGCCCCCGAGCGGGTCGATCGTGTTCACGACCCCGGTCTCGTGCGCGATCACCTGCTGGGTGCGGAGGGCGAGGCGGACCGCGTTCTCCGTCGGCAGCGCGAGCGCCTCGTCGAAGGAGTTGGTGTGCAGAGACTGGGTACCGCCGAGGACGGCCGCCAGCGCCTCGAGCGCGGTGCGGACGATGTTCACCTCGGGCTGCTGCGCGGTCAGCGAGACGCCCGCGGTCTGGGTGTGGAAGCGCATCAGCCAGGAGCGCGGGTTCTTGGCGCCGTAGCGCTCGCGCAGCTCGCGGGCCCAGATCCGCCGTGCCGCCCGGTACTTGGCGATCTCCTCGAAGAAGTCGATGTGGGCGTTGAAGAAGAACGAGAGCCGCGGCGCGAAGTCGTCCACGTCGAGGCCGCGCTCGATCGCGGCGTCCACGTAGGCGAAGCCGTTCGCGAGCGTGAAGGCGAGCTCCTGGGCCGCGTTCGAGCCCGCCTCGCGGATGTGGTAGCCCGAGATCGAGATCGGGTGCCAGCGCGGCAGCTCGCGGGCGCAGAACTCGACCATGTCCGTCACGAGCCGCATCGAGGGCTCGGGCGGGAAGATCCACTCCTTCTGGGCGATGTACTCCTTGAGGATGTCCGTCTGGATCGTCCCGCGGAGCTCGGCGCGGGGCACGTCCTGCTCCTCGGCGACGCAGACGTAGAACGCGAGCAGCATCGCCGCCGGGCCGTTGATCGTCATCGACGTCGAGACCTCGCCGAGCGGGATCCCGTCGAAGAGCGTCTCCATGTCGGCCAGCGAGTCGATCGCGACGCCCTCGCGGCCGACCTCCCCGAGCGAGCGGGCGTGGTCGGAGTCGTAGCCCATCAGCGTCGGCATGTCGAAGGCGGTCGAGAGCCCGGTCTGGCCGTGCGCGAGCAGGTAGCGGAAGCGCTCGTTCGTCTCCTCGGCCGTGCCGAAGCCGGCGAACTGGCGCATCGTCCAGAGCTTGCCGCGGTACATCGAGGGATAGACGCCGCGGGTGAAGGGGTAGACGCCCGGATAGCCGAGGTCACGGTCGTGGTCGATCTCGACCGTCTCGGACGTGTAGAGAGGCTCGTTCTCGAGCCCCGAGATCGTGCTGAAGAGCTCGCCCTGCCGCTCCGGGCTCGCCTCGTAGAGCTCCTGCCGCCACTGCTCGGTGCCGCTTGTCTGCTTCGGCCGGTCCTCTGTCGTCGCCACGGCGGAATTGTAGGTGAGGCCCGAGGAGCCGCCGCGGCGGCGGGGACGGCGCCGTCACGCGCCGCCGAATTCCTCTTCATTAGTCGTAAAACTCCTGCTATTCAGGCCCTGCGACAAGGAGAGCTCGACCGTCTCGTACGTCTTCACGGGCATCCGGCGAGCCGGCACCAGCCAGTGGCTAGTTCCCGCGCTCGCCCCCGGGCTGCCAGAGCGGCTCGTCGTGGTCGGCGTTCGCCGTACGCGCGAGGATGAACAGCAGGTCCGAGAGCCGGTTCAGGTAGATCGCGGCCAGCGGGTCGAGCGGCGTCTCGGCCCCGCTCGCGAGCACGACCAGCTCCGCGCGGCGGCAGACGGCGCGCGCGACGTGGAGCCGCGCCGCGGCCTCGGTACCGCCGGGGAGGACGAAGCTCCTCAGCTCGGAGAGCGGTGCGTTGAACAGGTCGCAGAGGCGCTCGAGCTCGTCGATTTGCATCTGACGGACGCGCAGACGCTCGTCGCCCTCCCGGAACGGGGTCGAGAGGTCGGCGCCGACGTCGAAGAGATCGTTCTGAATGTGTTGCAACGTCTCTCGCAGGCCTGCCGGGAGGCCGAGAGCGGCGAGCGCGAGGCCGACCTGCGAGTTGAGCTCGTCGACCGCGCCGTACGCGCCGACCCGGGGGTCGAGCTTCGAGACGCGCGAGCCGTCCCCGAGGCTGGTCTCGCCCCGGTCGCCGCCGCGCGTATAGATGCGGGTTAGGCGAACCGGCTCCGCGCGCTTGCGGCTCACGGGCCCCGTCTGAAGTCGTCACTCATCCGGCGCTCTCCCGTAACAGACAGGGCACATTTTCGAGCATAGGCTGTTGGTGGGCGGGGTGGCGGGAACCCGGGTGACGCGCGTGAACATCTATCGCCACCGACGGCCTGGCCTCAGCCCTGGGCGAGCTCGCGCTGGCGGAGGTCGAGGATCGAGCGTGCGATCACGAGTCGCTGGATCTCGCTCGTGCCCTCGTAGATCTCGGTGATCTTGGCGTCGCGGTAGTACCGCTCGACCGGGAACTCCTTCGTGTAGCCGTAGCCGCCCAGGATCTGGATCGCCTCGGCCGTCTGCCGCCGCGCCATCTCCGAGGCGAACAGCTTGGCCTTCGCGCCCTCCTCCGTGTGCGGGCGCCCCTCCTGCTTCAGCCACGCCGCGAGGTACACGAGCAGCCTGGCCGCGTCGATCTCGGTCGCCATGTCTGCGAGCTTCCACTGGATCGCCTGGAAGTCGGCGATCCGCTTGCCGAACTGCCGTCGCTCGAGCGCGTAGGCCCTGGCCGCGTCATACGCCGCTTGCGCGATACCGAGCGCCTGGGCCGCGATCCCGATCCGCCCCCCGTCGAGGGTGGCCATCGCGACGGCGAAGCCCTGTCCCTCCTCGTGCAGGAGCCGGTCGGGCCCGACCTCGGCGCCCTCGACCACGAGGTCGACGGTCGCGGACGAGTTGAGCCCGAGCTTCTCCTCCACGCGCGTGACCCGGACGTGCTCGGCATCGAGGATGAAGGCGGAGACGCCCTTCGGCCCCGGCGTGTCGGGGTCGGTCCTGGCGAAGAGGAGCACCGTCCCGGCGAAGTTGCCGTTCGTGATCCACTGCTTCGACCCCGAGATCGACCAGCCGTCGCCGGTCGCGGCCGCCGCCGTCCGCAGCGAGCCCGCGTCCGAGCCCGCCTCGGGCTCGGTCAGCGCGAAGGCGCCGATCGCCTCGCCCCGGGCGAGCGGCGGGACGAAGCGGCTCCGCTGCTCGTCGCTGCCGAACGCGAGGATCGGCAGGGTGACCGCGCTCGTATGCACGGCGACGGTCACCCCGATCCCCGCGTCCGCCCGCGAGAGCTCCTCGAGGACGAGGATGTACGAGAGAAAGTCGGCCCCGGCGCCTCCGTACTCCTCCGGGATGCAGACACCGAGCAGCCCCGGCTCGGCCAGCTTGCCGAGCAGCTCGCGCGGGAAGCCGTGCTCCCGGTCCCACGCGGCCGCGTTCGGCTCGATCTCCGCCCGGGCGAAGTCGCGTGCCAGCGTCTGGATCTCCCGCTGGTCCGCGCTCAGGGAGAAGTTCATCGGGCGGCGAGTATAGTCGTGCCCGGTTTGCCCCCCGGAACCGCGCAGGCAACGCTGCCGTGGAGCTGGTACTCCGAGCCGGAGGTGTTGCGCGCAGAGCAGGAACGGATCTTCCGCCGCGCCTGGCAGTACGCCTGCCCGGCCGAGCTGGTCGCCGAGCCCGGCGCGTACTGCGCGGGCCGCGCGGGCGACGTCCCGGTCGTCGTCGTGCGCGACCGGGGCGGCGAGCTGCGAGCGTTCCTGAACGTCTGCCGCCACCGGGGCTCGGTCGTGGCCGAGGGCAACGGCCGGCGCGAGACGCTCCAGTGCCGCTACCACGCGTGGACTTACGGCCTCGACGGGAGGCTGCGCGCCGCGCCCCGCGCGCAGCGGGAGCCCGGTTTCGACGCGGACGGGATCGGCCTGCTCCCGCTCTCCGTGGAGACCTGGGGGCCGCTCGTCTTCGTCAACCCCGATCCCGACGCGGCTCCGCTTGCGGACTCGCTAGGCCCCCTCGCCGAGCTGCTCTCACGGGATGTCGACGTCGGCTCCCTCCGGTTCCGCCGCCGAAGCGAGTTCGAGCTCGCCTGCAACTGGAAGGTCGCCGTCGAGAACTACCTCGAGTGCTACCACTGCTCCGTCGCCCATCCCGGCTTCAGCGCGGTCGTGGACGTCACGCCGGACGCGTACCGGCTCGAGACGCACGAGCGCAGCTCGAGTCAGTTCGGCCCGCTCAGACCCGGTCAGGAGAACGGCCCGATCACCGAAGGCCAGTTCCACTGGCTCTGGCCGGTGACGAAGCTCTACGTCTTGCCCGGCCCGCAGAACCTCGCCGCCGGGCCCCTGGCGCCGCTCGGCCCCGAGCGGACCGCCGGCTTCCTCGACTACTTCTTCCCTGAGGAGGGCGCGGACGCCGAGGAGGTCGACGAGCTGCTCGCCTTCGACGACCAGGTCGGGCGCGAGGATCGCGAGCTCGTCGAGTCCGTCCAGCAAGGCGTTCGCGCGGGCGTGCTCGAGGAGGGGCGCCTGATGCCGGAGAGCGAGCACCTGCTCGCGCAGTTCCAAGGGCTGGTGCGCGAGGCCCTCGCGTGAGAGCCCCAGTCGTCCTCTGCCTCGCCGTGGTCGCGCTGCTCGCCGGCTGCGGCTCCGGCAACCCGTCGGCCGAAAGCGTCGTCCGCGCCTGGAGTCAGGCGCTGAACGACGACGACAACGACCGAGCCGCCGACCTCTTCGCCCGCGACGCCCAGGTCGTCCAGGCCGGGCACGAGGTGACGCTGAGAACGCACCAGGACGCGGTTGCCTGGAACGCGGCGCTCCCCTGCTCCGGAAGGATCGTCTCGATCGACACCCGTGGGGACACCGCCACCGCCACCTTCGTGCTGGGCGACCGGCGCCACAGCACCTGCGACGGGCCTGGTCAGCGCGCGACGGCGATCTTCAAGGTCGTCAAGGGCAAGATCGTTCTCTGGCACCAGACGCCGGAGCGAGGGCCCACGGGCCCGACGGTCTAGCGGAGCAGGAGGAGCGGGGCCGGGCGGCGCGGCCGTCCGGAGGCGAGCTTGCGCCTGAGGCTCCGGAGCGTCCGCTCGCGGCTCCTGAAGGCGTCGACGACGGTGGGATCGAACTGCCGTCCCGACTGCGCGAGGATCTCGCGGCTCGCGTCGGCCCAGCCCAGCGCGGGCCGGTAGGGGCGGTCGCTCGTCATCGCGTCGAGGGCATCGGCGACCGCGAACACGCGCGCCGCGACCGGAATCTCGGCTCCCGTCCGCCCGTCCGGGTACCCGTCCCCATCCCAGCGCTCGTGGTGGGAGCGCACGACCGACAGCCCCTCGCCCTGGAGGAACGAGACGCCGCGAAGCAACTGCTCGCCCAGCACCGTGTGCGTCTGCATCAGCCGTCGCTCCGGCTCGCTCAGCGGGCCCGGCTTCTGGAGGATGTGGTCCGGGATCCCGATCTTGCCGACATCGTGGAGCATGAAGCCGTACTCGACGCTTTCGTCCTCGGCCACCTCCGGCGAGACGACGCGGGCGAGCTCGCCCGCGTAGGTGTGCACCCGCTGCGAGTGTTCGCCGGTACCGATGTCCTTCGACTCGAGCGCGCTGGCGAGCGCGGTCACCGTCTCGCGGTAGGCGCTCTGGAGCAGGCGCCGCTGCCCGCGTTCGAGCTCCAGCAGGTGCCGGAGGTCGCGCGCGTAGAGGAGCAGCTGCTCTTCCGGCTCCTGCTTGCGGCTTGCCCGGAACGGTGTCGCGTGAAGGCCGCCGGCGAGGCGCTCGACGACCGCGAGCAGCTCGAGCGGGCTGAACGGCTTGAGCATGAACGCGTCCGCCCCGACCTCGGAGGCGACCAACTCGTTCGCGCCTTCGGAGCCGGTCAGGAGGACGATCGGGATGTCCCTCGTCGCCCGCGTGCCCTTCAGCCTGGCGCACAGCTCGACGCCGCTCATGCCGGGCATCGCGACGTCGAGCACGATCGCGTCGGGACGAGCGGCCGCGATCCGGCGCTGGGCCGAGGCGGCGTCGACCGCCTCGTCGACGTCGAAGTCCACCGCCTCGAACGTCGTTCGTAGGAGAGCCCTCAGTCCCTCGTCGTCATCGACCAGCAAGAGGCGCATGCGGCGTCCCCCCTTCCGAAGCTCTCCGTTCTCTTGTCGGCCGAGAGTCGAGAACCTTTATGCCTGATAGACGTAGAAACCGGCCCCGGACTTGCGCCCGAGCTTCCCTGCGTCAACGAGTGACCGCAGCAGCGGGCAAGGCGCATAGTGTTCGTCGCCGAGCCCTTCGCGCAGGACCTCCATGATCGCGACGCAGGTGTCGAGGCCGATCAGGTCGGCCAGCGCGAGCGGCCCCATCGGGTGGTTGAAGCCGAGCCTGGCGATCGTGTCGATCGCCTCCGGCTCGGCGACTCCGTCGTGCAGCGCCCAGACCGCCTCGTTGATGTAGGGCATCAGGATCCGGTTCGAGACGAAGCCCGGGAAGTCGTTCGCCACCGCCGGCACCTTGCCCAGCTCGCGTGCCAGCTCCGTGACCGCCGCCGCGGTCTCGTCGGAGGTCTCGCGCCCGCGCACGACCTCGACGAGCTGGAGCACCGGGACCGGGTTGAAGAAGTGCATTCCGATAACGGCCTCGGGGCGGCCGGTGGCCGTCGCGAGGCTAGAAATCGGAATCGAGGACGTGTTGGAGGCGAGGACCGCTCCGGGCGGCAGGATGGAGTCGGCGCGGCGGAAGACCTCCTCCTTCACCTCGAGGTCCTCGACGACCGCCTCGATCATCAAATCGGCCGGAACGAGCTCGTCCGCCTGCTCGATGCGCGCGAGCACTTCCTCCGGGTCGGGTCCGCCCTTCTCGGCGAGCCTTGCGAGGCTCTTCTCCATCGTGCCGAGCGCCCGCTCGACCGCGCCCGGCACGGCGTCGTGAAGCGACACCCTCCGGCCCGAAGAAGCGACGACCTGGGCGATCCCGCCGCCCATCTGCCCGGCGCCGACGACGAGAACGTGCTCGAAGCTCACGACTCGAGCTTGGAGCGGTCGCCGCGGACGATCGCGTAGAGCACGTAGTCGTCCCGGCCGCGCTCGGAGGGCATGAACGAGCGGAGGATGCCCTCCTCGACGAAGCCGAGCTTCTCGAATACGCGGCGCATGGCGTGATTCTCCACCCACGTCGAGGCCTGCACCCGCCGGGCATCCTCGCGCTCGAACAGGTAGCGCGTCAGCAGGCGGATCGCCTCCGTGCCGAGGCCGCGGCCCCGGTCGGCCACGTCGAACAGCGAGATCCCGAGCTCGAACACTCCCTCGGGCATCGTCCGCGGCGGATGTCTCGCATCGACCTCGCCGACGAGGCGGCCGCCGGTCTCGATCCCGAGGTCGAGCCAGCCGTCGACGAACTCGCCCGAGTTGGCGATCCGCTCGCGCAGCCGCTCGTAGGCCTGTGACGTCGACATCCACGGCGCCGTGTCGTCGTTGACCCGCGCCTCCCAGACGGTGTCCAGCTCCTCCTCCCGGAGGGGGCGCAGGAGCACGCTCTCGCCCCGGAGCGTGATCACACTTCGAGCAGGATCGCGTCGCCCTGGCCGCCGCCGGAGCAGATCGCTGCGAGCCCGAGCCCACCGCCGTTCCGGCGGAGCTCGTGGATCATCGTCGTCAGGATCCGCGCGCCGGATGCGCCGATCGGATGGCCGAGCGCGACGGCGCCGCCGTTCACGTTCACGCGCTCGGGATCGGCCCCGAGCAGCTTGCTCGAGTTCAGCACCACCGACGCGAAGGCCTCGTTCAGCTCGACGCGCTCGACGTCGCCGATCGTCTTGCCGGCCTTCTCGAGCGCGATCGCTCCCGCCCTGGCCGGCGTTCGGGCGAGGTAGGCGAACTCGTCGGCGACATAGCCCTGCGCGACGATCGTGGCCAGCACCTCGAGCCCGCGCCTGCGGGCGAACTCCTCGCTCGTGACCACCAGCGCACCGGCCCCGTCGTTCACCCCGGGAGCGTTCCCCGCGGTGGTCGTCCCCTCCGGGTCGAAGACCGGCTTCAGGCGGGCCAGCTTGTCGATCGAGGTGTCCCGCCGCGGCCCCTCGTCGACGCCGACGTCGCCCACGGGCACGATCTCGGGCTCGAACAGGCCCTCGTCGATCGCCTTCACCGCCCGCTCGTGCGAGCGCAGCGCCCAGAGGTCCTGTTCCTCGCGCGAGATCCCGAGCTCACGCGACACGAAGGACGCCTGCTCGACCATGTGCCGGTTGTCGAAGGTCGAGGTGAGGCCGTCGTGGGTCATCAGGTCGATCAGGGTGCCGTCGCCGAGGCGATAGCCGAAGCGGGCCTGCTTGAGCACGTAGGGCGCGTTCGACATCGATTCCATCCCGCCGGCCACGATCACCTCGTGGTCGCCGGCGCGGATCATCTGGTCGGCGATCTCGACCGCCCGGACCGAGGACGCGCAGACCTTGTTGATCGTGTCCGAGGGCAGCTCGACCGGCAGGCCCGCGCCGACCGTGGCCTGGCGCGCGGGCGCCTGGCCGGCCCCGCCCTGGAGCACCTGGCCCATGACCGCGTACTCGACCTCGTCGTTCTCGATCCCGGCGCGGTCGAGCGCGGCCCGGATCGCGATCGCGCCGAGCTCGGTCGCCTGGTAGTCGACCAGGCCGCCGCCGAGCCTCCCGAAGGGCGTCCGCACGGCCGAGACGATCACGGATCTCGCCACCGGGCCAGCCTAGATGATTGATGCCACCATCTCGCGCGCTCGGCTGCACGATCTGGCGTGTCTGGGCCGCTCCCGCCCACCGGATGCCGGCGGAGCCGGCCTCCACCGGGCGTCCACTCCCCGCTGCCGGGCCGCCACCGATGCTGCCAGCATCGCCGGCGTCCCGTCGACGTGCCCCAGAGCAGCCAGCTCGCGCCCCGAGGGGCGGGCGATCTCATGGCATCAACCATCAGCGAGCGAAGTCGATCCCGGGCTCGAGCCGGCGGGCGAAGGCGGCGACGAGCCGGGCCGCCGCCTCGACGTCGTCCAGGGAGACGAGCTCGGTCGGCGTGTGGATGTAGCGCGTCGGGAGCGAGACGAGGCCCGTGGCGAGCCCGGCACGGCTCACGTGCACCGCGTCCATGTCGGTGGACGTGGTCCCGGCGGACACGTTGAGGGAGAAGGGGATCTCCTCGGCCTCGGCCGCCTCCACGAGCAGCTCGAAGACGGTCGGGTTGATAGTCGAGCCGCGGTTGATCACGGGCCCCTTGCCCACCTCGGCCTCGCCGGCGAGCTTCGGGTCGCCGCCCGGAATGTCGGTCGTGTCCGTCACGTCGACGGCCAGCGCCACCTGCGGCTCGAGTGCGAACACAGACGTGCGCGCGCCCGCGAAGTCGCCGACCTCCTCTTGCACGGCGGCGACCGCGGCCACGTCGCCGGCCGCGCCGTCCCCTTCTGCGACGAGCCGGGCCGCTTCGAGCGCGACGTACGCGCCCAGGCGGTTGTCGAGCGAGCGCGAGACCAGCCTGCGGTTCGGCAGCTCGACCGGCTCGCCTGCGATCACCGCCGTGTCGCCGAGCCGAACCAGGCCGCGCGCCTCGTCGCGGTCGCGGGCGCCGATGTCGATGTGCAGATCCTCGATCTCCGTCGGCTTCTCCTTCTCATCCCGCTTACGCCGCCTGATGCCGCCCTTCTTCGCCACGACTCCCGGGAGGCGCCCCTCGCGCGTGATCAGCTCGACCCGCTGGCCGCGCAGCACCTCGCCTCGCCAGCCCCCCAGGCCGCGGAAGGAGAGAAAGCCCTTCTCGTCCACGTGCGTGACGATCAGGCCGATCTCGTCGATGTGGCCGAGCACCGCCAGCAGCGGACCGTCGCCCGTGCCGCGAACCCGCGCCACGGACGAGCCCATCGCGTCGCTCGTCACCTCGGCGAAGGCCGAGGCGGCCTGGCGCCAGACCGCCGCGGGCGCGGACTCGTAGCCCGAGGGACCGGGCGCCGTCAGGAGAGCGCGAAGGAGCTCCGGAACGGCCACCGGAGGAGCTTATTCGAGCGCTGCGGGCGGTTTGACGCTCGGGCCGCGGGGAACCCGCATCGCAGCGAAGAGAAAGGAGCAGAGAGATGCCCAGTTGGGGATGGGTCCTGATCGGAGTCGGCGCGGTGGCTCTGTGCCTGCTGATCGTGTGGAGCGCCCTTGCCGCCCGCCGCCGAGGGCTGCGAGAGAGCTTCGGCCCGGAGTACGACCGCACCGTCGCCGACGCGCCGACGCGCCGCGAGGCGGAGTCGGAGCTCGCCGAGCGCAAGAGGCGGCGCGAGCAACTCGACATCGAGCCGCTCGAGCCCGCAGTCCGGGAGCGCTACGCCGACGAGTGGCACCGGACGCAGGAGCACTTCGTCGACGACCCGGCCGAGGCGGTCGGGCAGGCCGACCGGCTGATCCAGGAAGTGATGCGCGAGCGCGGCTATCCGGTCGAGGACTTCGACCAGCGGGCCGCAGACGTCTCGGTCGACCACCCCGAGGTCGTCTCGAACTACCGCGCCGCCCACGGCATCTCGACCGCGAACGCGCGCGGGAAGGCATCGACCGAGGACCTGCGGACGGCGATGGTCCACTACCGGTCGCTCTTCGCGGAGCTGCTCGAGGTGCAACCCGCAGAGACAACGCGCCGCTAGCGGCGCGGAAGCGGCGGCAGCGCCTTCGGAAGCGTCGACTCGAACGCCCGTGCGGCACGACGGTCGCGGATCCGCCCGGCGGCGACGAAACCCAGGGGCACGAGCAGGCTGAGAGCGAGCAGCGCGGCGGGAACGGCGACCCAGAGGGGATTGAGCGCCGCCTCGTCGGCGTGAGCGTCGGTGGCCTGGGCGCTGCCCGCGTAGTCCGCGGGCCCGGTTTCGTGCTGGGGCCCGACGCCGATCGGCGTGAACGTCGCCACCGGAGCGAACGAGTCGACGAGCCAGCGCCGGCCACGCTTCAGCAGCTCGACCTGGAAGATGATCGGCCCGACCTTGCGCGGGTGCCGCGAGTGCAGCATCAGCGCCAGGCCGACGTCGTCGCGGTACGAGTACGTGAGCCGCCACTGGCGCGACACGCTTCCGGCAGGCGCGGAATAGGCGTAGATCGGCGAGTCGCCCTTCGTCCACTGGACCCGGGTCGAGCCGCCGCGGAAGTTCGGCGTGACGAGATCGTAGGCGGCCGGGAGATTCCGACCGGCGACGCCGTCGCGCACGAAACGGTCGAGGGTCGCGTCGATCCCGCGCCGGTCGGCTCTCGTCAGGCGGACCGGCTTCTGGTTCCCGACGACGACCGGCTTGCCGGGCTCCCAGACGTCCTTCCCGCCACCGCCCCGGTCGCCCCAGCTCGGAACCTGCGTGATCCCGAAGGCGACGCCGCCCGCGACGGCGAGCACCGCGGCGATGCGCACCGCCCGCCGGCGCCGCCGAGGCGATGCGAGCAGATTGACGCGCGACCCCGCCATCCCGGCCAGTGTGCCAACTCCGCCAACCGTCTCGCCACGCTCTTGACGGGCCACCCACCCAGCCCCTACGCTCAGCGCGATGACTTCCGTCTCGCGCACCTGGGGCTGGGCCTGGCGCCACGAGCGGGGCGGGAGCGTCGCCTGACCTGACCTAGACGCAATTCCGTTCCGCCCGCAGACCTTCCGTACGGAGGGTCTTTTGTTTGCCATGAACGCACTGACTGTCGTCTCCACCGACCTCCTCACTCCCCTCGGGGCCTACCTCCGGCTGCGCGAGGGTGGCCGGGCGAGCTTCCTGCTCGAGTCGGTCGAGAAGGGGCGGCTCGGGCGGCATTCCTTCGTCGGCTGCGGCTCGCGCCTGGTCGACTTCGCGGAGGCGGAGGCGTGCGGGCTCCCGGTGGTGGGCTACCTCGGCTACGACCACGTGGCGCGCCTGGAGCCGACCGTGCCGCTGCCGGAGGCCGGCCGCGACCTCCCCGAGAGCCGGTTCGTCGTGGCCGAGACCCTCGTCCGCTTCGACCACGGGCTCGGGATGGCCGAGGTGCTCTGCGGCGAGCCGGCCACGGTCGCGGAGCTGCTCGAGGGCCCGCTGTCCTCGCCGTCCGGTTCCGCCGGCACTCCGCGCTCGGGCTCGACGCGCCGCCTGCCCTCGCGGCACGAGTACGAACGGGCCGTCGTGCGGGCGAAGGAGCACATCCGCGCCGGCGACGCCTTCCAGATCGTGCTCTCCCAGCGCGCCGAGCGGCCTACTTCCGCGGACGCGCTCGCGCTCTACCGATCGCTCCGGCGCGTCAACCCCTCGCCCTACCTGTTCCTGCTCGAGCTCGACGGCCTGGCCTTGGTCGGCTCCTCCCCGGAGACGCTCGTCAAGGCCGGGGGACGGCGGGCCTTGCTCAACCCGATCGCCGGCACGACCCGCCCGGGCGAGGGCGACGCTGAGCGGCTGCTCGGGTCGGAGAAGGACCGCGCCGAGCACGTGATGCTGGTCGACCTCGGTCGCAACGACCTCTCGCGGGTCTGCCGGCCGGGAACGGTGGAGGTGGCGCGCTTCCTCGAGCCGGAGCGCTTCTCGCACGTCACCCATCTCGTCTCGGAGGTGGTCGGGGAGCTCGCCGAGGGCGTCTCGCACTTCGAGCCGCTGCGCGCCTGCTTTCCGGCGGGAACCGTCTCTGGCGCTCCCAAGGTGCGGGCGATGCAGCTGATCTCCGAGCTCGAGCGCTACCGGCGCGGTCCCTACGCGGGCGCAGTCCTGTACGCGCTTCCGGGCGAGGCTCTGGATGCGTGCATCGCGATCCGGACGATCGTGCTTGCGGACGGGGTTGCCCTACTCCAGGCGGGCGCGGGGATCGTCGCCGACTCCGATCCGGCGGCCGAGCACGACGAGTGCCTGCGCAAGCTCGCCGCGCTCGAGACCGCGATCGAGCTCGCCGAGGCTCGGGGAACCTCGGCTTCCTGGGGCGCCGCTGACAAGGGAGGCGAGCGGGCGGCGCGCAGGACAGTGCAATGAGCACGGACAAGCGCCGCCCGCGCAATATCCCGCGGTCAGCGGCGTCAGGCGGCGCCGGAGCCGGGCTCCGCCCGGCGGGAGGCGGCGACGGCCAGGGAGGCGAGGGATGATCCTCCTCATCGACAACTACGACTCGTTCACGTACAACCTCGGGCATCTGTTCGGCAAGCTCGGAGCCGAGGTGGTGGTGCGCCGAAACGACGCGATCGACCCGGACGAGGCGGAGCGGCTCGCACCCTCGCACCTCGTCCTCTCCCCCGGCCCGGGCCGGCCGGCCGGCGCCGGCTCCTGCGTCGAGCTCGTCCGGCGGCTGAGCGACCGGGTTCCGATCCTCGGCGTCTGCCTGGGGCACCAGGCGATCGTCGAGGCCTTCGGCGGCGAGATCGGCCGGGCGAAGCGGCTGGTGCACGGCAAGGCGAGCGCGATCAGCCACGACGGGTGCGGCCTCTTCCGGGGTCTGCCGGGCGAGTTCGAGGCCGGTCGCTACCACTCCCTCGCGGCGACGCGCGTGCCCGAGTGTCTCGAGGTCTCGGCAACCTGCGCCGAGGGCGAGGTGATGGCCGTGCGGCACCGCGAGCTGCCGGTCGACGGGGTGCAGTTCCACCCCGAGTCGGTGCTCACTCCGGTCGGGCCGGAGCTGGCGAAGAACTTCCTGGAGATCGACCCGTGACGGTGCAGCAGGCGCTCGCGCGGCTGCTCGACGGCCACGATCTCGCCCGCGACCAGGCCCGGGCGGTGATGAACGAGGTGATGGAGGGCGGGGCGACGCCGGCCCAGATCGGCGGCCTGCTCGTCGCGCTGCGGCTGAAGGGCGAGACCGCGGACGAGATCGCCGGCTGCGCCGAGGCGATGCGGCAGCACGTCCTCGCGGTGCGGCCGAAGCGCGGCGACCTCGTCGACACGGCCGGCACGGGCGGCGACGGCGCGGGGACGATCAACATCTCGACCGCAGCCGCGCTGGTCGCGGCCGCGGCGGGCGCAGGAGTGGCGAAGCACGGCAACCGGGCGGTCTCCTCGGCGTCGGGATCGGCCGACGTGCTCGAGGCGCTGGGCTTCCGGCTCGAGCTGCCTCCCGCCCGGATCGAGCGCTCGATCGACGAGCTCGGCTTCGGCTTCCTGTTCGCGCCCACGCACCACCCCGCGATGCGCCACGCGGCTCCGGTGCGGCGAGAGCTCGGCGCGCGTACCGTCTTCAACGTGCTCGGCCCGTTGACGAACCCGGCCGGCGCGCGGGCTCAGGTGGTCGGTGTCTACGCGCCCTCGCTCGTGCGGACCCTGGCCGAGGTGCTGGCCCAGCTCGGCGCCGGCCGCGCCTTCGTCGTGCACGGGGCCGGCGGGATCGACGAGCTCTCGCCGGCCGGGCCGAACCTCGTCTGCGAGGTGCTCGAGGGCAGCGTGCGCGAGCGTGAGATCGACCCGCTCGAGCTCGGCGTTCCCCGCTGCGACCCGGCCGAGCTGCGCGGCGGCTCGCCCGAGGCCAACGCGAACGCGGTGAGAGCGGTCTTCGCCGGCGAGCACGGCGGGCGCCGCTCGGCGATCCTCCTCAACGCCGCCGGCGCGATCGCGGCGGCCGGTCACGCGAGCGACCTGCTCGAGGGGCTCGAGCTCGGTCGCGAGGCGCTCGACTCCGGAGCCGCCGCGGACCGCCTCGACCGCCTGATCGCGTTCTCGCAGGAGTCGGGGGTGCCGGCGTGAGCGGCCGCTTCCGCGAGGCGCTCGCCGGACCGGGGCTCGCCGCGATCGCCGAGATCAAGCGGCGCTCGCCGTCGGCAGGCGACCTCCGGCCGGAGGCGGATCCGGCCGCGCTCGCTCGCGAGCTCGAGCGCGCAGGCGCGGCGGCGGTCTCGGTGCTCGTGGACGAGCGCTTCGGGGGGAACCTCGCAGATCTCGCTGCCGCCAGATCCGCCAGCGCGTTGCCGCTGCTTGCAAAGGGCTTCTTCTCCACAACCGACGAGCTGGCCGAGCTTCGCCGGGCCGGCGCCGACGCCGTGCTCCTGCTCCTGCGCGACCTCGACGACGGCCGCGTCGCCGCCCTGCTCGGCGCTGTCTCCAAGCTCGGGCTGGACGCGCTCGCGGAAGTCCATGACGCGAGCGAGCTGGCGCGGGCGGTCTCGCTCGGCGCCGATCCGATCGGGATCAACGCACGCGACCTCTCCACCTTCGCGATCGACCGGCGCGCGCAGCTCGAGCTCGTCGAGGCGGCCCCGCGCGACCGCGTCGTCGTCGCGGAGAGCGCGATCGCCGTCAGGGCCCACGGCGCCGAGGCGGAGCTCGCGGGGGCGGACGCGATCCTCGTCGGCTCGGCGCTGATGCGGGCGCCCGATCCGGCGGCGAAGCTCCAGGAGCTGATCTCACGCCCGCTCGTCAAGGTCTGCGGCCTGACCCGTGAGGAGGACGTCGCAGTCGCGGCCGAGGCCGGAGCCGATCTCGCCGGGTTCGTCCTCGCGCGCGAGACCCCCCGGCGCGCGCCGCGCGTCCTGCCGGTGCCCTACTCGATGCTCTCGGTCGCCGTCCACGTCGGCGAGGTCACCGACGAGGGCGCGGATCTCGTCCAGCTCTACGCACGCGAGAACGGCCATCGTTCGCGCGACGGCGTGCTGCTGCGAGGGGGGCGGCAGGTCGCGCGCGTGCTCGACCGGCCGTGGCAGGCGGACGATCCCGGTCACCTCGCGCGCGCGCAGGCGGCCGAGGGGCGGGTCGTGCTCGCCGGCGGGCTCTCGCCCGAGAACGTACGGGCAGCGATCGAGCGCGTGCGGCCGTGGGCGGTGGACGCGAGCTCGAGCCTCGAGTCCGCGCCGGGGATCAAGGATCATGCCCGGGTGCGGGCGTTCGTGGAGGCGTCCAGGTGAGGGCGACCGCCGGGCTGTACGGAGGCTACGGGGGCCGCTACGTGCCCGAGACGCTCGTGCCCGCGCTGGACGAGCTCGAGGCAGGCTGGGTCGAGGCGCGCTCGGACGCCGCGTTTCGAGCGGAGCTCGACGAGCTGGGGCGCTCCTTCGGCGGCCGCCCGACACCGTTGACGCCGGCCGAGCGCTTCGCCCCGGGAAAGCGGCTCTACCTGAAGCGGGAGGACTTGCTCCACACCGGGGCGCACAAGCTGAACAACGCGCTCGGGCAGGCGCTGCTCGCTCTCCGGCTCGGCAAGGGGCGGGTGGTGGCGGAGACCGGCGCCGGCCAGCACGGCGTCGCCGCGGCGACCGTCTGCGCGCGCTTCGGCCTCGAGTGCGTCGTCTACATGGGCGCCGAGGACATGCGGCGCCAGCGGCCCAACCTCGAGCGGATGGGCCTGCTCGGCGCCGCGCTGCGGCCGGTCGAGTTCGGCACGCGAACGCTCAGGGAGGCGACGAGCGAAGCGATCCGCGACTGGATCACCAACGTCGAGACGACCCATTACCTGATCGGGTCGTGCGTCGGCCCACACCCGTACCCGGAGATCGTGCGGGAGCTCCAGGCCGTGATCGGGCGCGAGGCGCGGGAGCAAATGCTCGACGCCGAAGGCCGGCTGCCGGAGGTCGCGGTCGCCTGCGTGGGCGGCGGCTCGAACGCGATCGGCCTCTTCGCCGGGTTCCTCGACGATCCGGACGTGCGGCTCCTCGGGGTCGAGGCCGGCGGAGCGGCGAGCCTCGGCGGTGGCCGGACGGCGGTGCTGCACGGGTCGCGCTCGGCGGCGCTCGTCGACGAGGACGGGCAGGTGCTGGATGCCGAGTCGATCGCGGCGGGGCTCGACTATCCGGGCGTCGGGCCGGAGCACGCGTTCCTGCGCGACAGCGGCCGAGCCGAGTACGTGAGAGCATCCGACGAGGAGGCCCTGGACGCGTTTCGCCGGCTGACGCGCACGGAGGGGATCCTGCCGGCGCTCGAGCCGGCGCACGCACTCGCCCGCGCTCGGGAGCTCGACGAGACCTACATCCTCGTATGCCTTAGCGGCCGCGGTGACAAGGACTTGGCGGAAGCCATCGCGCATGGCGACGCATAACTTCGAGCCGGCGCACTTCCACGTCACCATCGCCTCGCACGAGCCGGTCTTGCACGTGGCGAGCGGCGACACGATTCGCACGTGGTGTGTCGACGCAGGCGGACACGACCGGACCGGCGAGCAGATCACCGACGGGGGTAACCCGCAGACGGGGCCGTTCTTCGTCGAAGGCGCCGTGCCGGGGGATACGCTCGCGGTCCGCTTCGACCGCATCTGGCCGAATCGCGACCGCGGGCTGAGCGGGCAAGTGGTCGCGCCGCACGTCGTCGACCCGCCGTTCGCGTCGGAGCTCCCGGACCGAACGGGCGAGGCCGACTGGTGGAGCCTCGACCTCGCCCGGGGCACGGCGCAGCTCGAGGACCCGCCGCCGGGCCTCGAGTCGCTCGGCGAGCTGCCGCTTGCGCCGATGCTCGGCTGCTTCGGCGTCGCGCCGCCGCGAGGGCAGGCGATCTCGACCGCGACGTCTTCGACGCACGGCGGCAACATGGATTACCGCGGCTTCCGCACCGGCGTCACCGTCTTCCTCCCCGTGTTCGTCGAGGGAGCGCTGCTGCACGTCGGCGACGGCCACGCACTCCAGGGCGACGGCGAGATTGTCGGCACCGGGATCGAGGTCTCGATGGACGTCGAGGTCTCCGTCGAGGTGATCAAGCACAAGACGATCTCGTGGCCTCGTGCCGAGGACGAGGACTTCGTGATGGCGATAGGCAACGCGCGGCCGCTCGATCAGGCCGTGCAGCACGCGACGACCGAGCTGATGCAGCTCCTCGCCGAGGACTACGCGCTCGACTACCGCGCGAGCTCGGCCCTGCTCGGTCAGTGCATCCGCTACGAGATCGGCAACGTCTTCGATCCGGCGTACACCGCCGTGGCGAAGATCGAGAAGCGCCTTCTGGTGCTCGGTGCCGGGTGACGACGTGTTACCCGGCGGCAGAAAGGCGTTCTCGGTCTACCTGATGTGCGGCCCGCAGACGCCCGAGCTCGCAGAGGCCGCGGTCGAAGGCGGCGCCGACCTCGTCGAGCTCGGCTTCCCCTTCTCCGACCCGCTCGCCGACGGCCCGGTGATCCGCCGTGCCGCGGAACGCGCGCTCGCCCAGGGCATGCGCACCGGCGCCTGCCTCGACTGCCTCGCTGCCAGCCGCGCGCGCGTGGACGTGCCGCTCGTCCCGATGACCTACTCCTCCCTCCTCGAGGCCTACGGCTGGGAGCGCTTCGCGGCCGACGCGCGCGGCGCCGGCGCGGCGAGCCTGATCGTCGCCGACCTCCCCGCGGACGAGCGGCCGGAGCTCAAGCGCATCCAGCTCGTCGCGCCCACCTCGACCGACGAGCGCATCCGCCTCGCCGCCGACACGACCGACGGCTGGCTCTACCTCGTCACCCTCACCGGCACGACCGGCCCGCGCGACGAGCTCTCCCCCGCGCTCGCCGGCCTCGTCGAACGTACCCGCCGCCTCACCGACGCCCCGCTCTACGCCGGCTTCGGAATCTCGACCCCCGAGCACGCGCGCGCCGCCGCCGCACTTGCCGACGGAATCGTCGTCGGCTCACGCGCGGTCCAGGTCGCGGAGGAGGGGCCGAAGGCTCTGACCGGGTACGTTCGCTCGCTCCGGCTGGCCGTGGACGCCGCGGTGCACGCGTGATCGTCTCGCTCCACGTCGCCACGGGAGCGGCCGGCGGCGCGCTCGCCGGCTCCCGCCGTGCCTCGCTCGTGCTCGGGCCGCTGCTCCACCTGGCGGGCGACCGGATGCCGCACGAGGACATCGCCGACCGCCGCTTCGAGATCGGCTCCGGCATTGCCGCGGTCCTGCTTCTCGCCGCCGTCCGCGGGCCGTTCGACCCCGCCGTCACCGGTGCGCTCGCCGCTTCCACGCCCGACCTGGAGCACGTCTTCCGCTTCCCCCGTCCGGGCGGGCGCAAGCTCTTCCCCAGCCACCGTCTCCACGGGTGGCACCGCACCGGCGGCCTCTCCGCGCCCGCCCAGCTTCTCCTCGCAGGCTTCCTGCTCGGCGTCCTTCTCCGTCGAAGCTAAGGCACCAGCACGAGCGAGCCGCGGACCCGGCCGCTCCGGAGCCGCTCGAGCGCCTCGTTCGCCTGCGCCAGCGGCAGCTCCTCGACAACCGTCCGCACCGGCACCTGAGGCGCGAGCGCCAGGAACTCCTCGCCGTCGCGGCGCGTCAGGTTCGCCACCGACCGCACCGAGCGCTCCTCCCACAGCAGCTCGTACGGGAACGAGGGGATGTCGCTCATATGGATCCCGGCACAGACAACGGTCCCGCCCGGAGCGAGCACCCGCAGCGCGGCGGGCACGAGCTCACCCGCCGGCGCGAACAGGATCGCGGCATCGAGCTCTTCGGGCGGCGCCTCGCCCGACGCTCCCGCCCACTCCGCGCCCAGCTCCCTCGCAAAGCGCTGCCCCTCCTCGTCGCCGGCGCGCGTGAACGCGAAGACGCGCCGCCCCTCCCACCGAGCGACCTGCGCGATCAGATGCGCCGACGAGCCGAAGCCATAGAGCCCGAGCCGCTCCGGGTCACCCGCCAGCCGCAGCGCGCGGTAGCCGATCAGCCCGGCGCAGAGCAGCGGCGCGGCCTCCACGTCGCCGTACGCCCCGGGCAGCTCGAGGCAGAACCGCTCGTCCGCGGCCGCGTACTCCGCGTAGCCTCCGTCGACCCGGTAGCCGGTGAAGAGCGCACGCACGCACAGGTTCTCGCGGCCGCTGCGGCAGTAGCGGCATTCGCCGTCGGCCCACGCGAGCCAGGGGATCCCGACCCGCCGCCCCTGGCCCACGACCTCGCCGACGATCTGATGGCCGAGCACGAGCGGCAGCTTCGGCTCGGGCAGCTCGCCGTCGGCCACGTGCAGGTCGGTGCGGCAGACCGCGCAGGCGCGAACGCGGACGAGCAACTGCCCCGGTCCGGGTTCGGGCTCGGCCACGTCCGCCTCACGCAGCGGAGCCCCCGGCGCATCGAGCAGCATCGCCCTCATGGAGGGAAACTTCGCACATGGCGACGGTGCTGGTCGACGCGCGCAACGTTCTTCGCTCCCAGTGGCCGAACGTCCCCGAGCAGGACCTCGTCGAGCGCGTCCGTGCCTGGGCCGACCGGCACGGGCACCGCGTCGTGCTCGTCTTCGACGGCAAAGCGCCGGGCGGCATCGTGGGCGCGCAGCAGCTCGACGAGCGGACGACGCTGGTCGGCTCGGGCGCCGAGAGCGCCGACGACTGGCTGATCCGGGAAACGCCGAAGTACCCAGGCGCCTGGCTCGTCACCTCCGACCGGGCGCTGCGCGAGACGGCGGGGGCGGAACGCGTGACGGGCGGCGGCCGCTTCCTGCGCGAGCTCGAGGTTTGAGTCGCCGCCGACGGGGGATCGGCGCCCTGTGAATACCGGATTACTCGTACTCAGAGTCGTTGTGGGCTGCCCGTTCGCCGGCCCCGGGAGCCGACGGCCTCCCGCGGAGCAGAGGCGCCACCTGCGCGAAGCGGCCTGACCCTGACCGGGCGCAGGCGCGCGCGATCGGCCGCAGCGGGTGCGCTCGCGGCGACCGCCTGGGGCCTGGCCGAGCCGCTCGACCAACGGCTGCTGCGTTGCGACTACTCGGACATCGCGCTGCTCGGAAAGGCGGTGACGCGCGGGCACTGGCGCGCGGCGGGCTTCGCGATCCACGCCGTCAACGGGGCGGTCTTCGGCCTCGTCTTCCACGAGCTCCGCAGACGGCTGCGGACGGGCCCGCGCAAGCTCGCGCTCGGGCTCGCGCTCACCGAGCACGCCGCCCTGTACCCGCTCTGTTACCTCGTCGATCGCCGCCACCCGGCGCGCGGCGAGCCCGGCATTCCGCCGCTCCTCACCAACCCGCGGGCCTACCTCCAGGCGACCTGGCGACACGCCCTCTTCGGCATCGTCCTCGGCCGGCTCGCGTAACGACGGCTCGGAGGGCGTGAGAAAGAAATCGTCCGCATTTTGCGAACTGTCGTCTGTCGTCCTCTTGCGCTCGGGCGCACCCGCCCGTAGGGTCACGCCTGCACCGAGCAAGGGACGCGAGTAGGTCGAAGCTGTCTCTGAAGGCACTACGCGGAAGCGGAAGGTCAGCGGAGGCGGTGGACGAAAGCGCACCCGGCTCGGTGAACTTTTTTGCGGGCCGTCAGCCTCCGGTTGCGGAGAAGTGCTGGTAGTCGGGAGAGCCCGCCCAACGCCCGCCCCACGACCAGCCGACCGCGGCGAACGCGCGCACGAGCAGCCCGCCGCGCACCGCCATGCCGGGTCTCACCTTCGCGCGGTCCAGGTACGCGTGCCCCGCGCGCGGATGCACTCGTCCGCCCTCGAGGTAGGGGTTCTCGACCGGGTCGACGTCGATCGCCTCGCCGTACGCGTGCGCCGACCAGCGGCGCGGGCCCGGCGCGATCGCGTAGCGGCAGTTGAAGGCGCTCGTGTTGTCGGCCGCGAGGGACCGCTCGTCGTTCGCGCGATAGGCGTCGATCGGTCGCATCCGCCGGATCGGGAAGCGGGCGGCGTAGAGCCGCGCGAAGACCCGCGTGACGTCCGCGACGGCGTCGCGGTTCAGCACCAGCGCGCCGGTGTGGGCCGTGCCGTCGAAGCCCCAGTAGGTCAGGCGAAGGCGTCTCAGCTGCGACGGCGCGACCGGGCAGCCCCGGTGCCACGAGTAGGGCAGCTCGGCCCTCGTGACGTGCGAGACCGTATGCGTGAACGGCGGCGCCCGGAGGGCGAGCAACGCGAGCAAGACCAGCCTCATCGGCACGTAGTCTGAAGGCCCGATGAGGTGGGTTGCGCTTCCGGCATGTCTCGCGCTCTGCGCGGCGGGCGCCGCGGCAGGCGAGCAGGCGCGGGTCGCGGGCTGCCCGCCGACCCTGGCAAACCGGCTCGCATCGACCGGGGCGGCGAGACAGCTCGTGACCGTCGTCGCCCGCCGCCGGAGCTCGATGCGCGGGACGCTTCGCACGTGGCGGCGCTCGGGCGGGTGCTGGCTCGCCGTCAGCGGGCCCTGGGCGGCGTGGCTCGGCCGGCGAGGCGTCTCCACCCACAAGCGCGAGGGCGACCGCACGACGCCGGCCGGCGCGTTCGGCCTGGGACGGGTGATGTACGGCCTCGCACCGAACCCCGGCGTCCGCTACGCCTACCACCGGATCGTCTGCGGCGACTGGTGGGTCGAGGACCGGGCCTCGCCCTGGTACAACCGCTTCCGCCACGTCCGCTGCGGCTCGGCACCGCCGTTTCGCGTCACGAGCGAGGACCTCTCGCGCTCGCCGACGGCCTACCGGCACTTCGCGTTCGTCCGCTACAACGCCGACCCGGTCGTCCCCGGCCGCGGCTCCGGGATCTTCCTCCACGCGAGCACCGGTAGGGCGACCCTCGGCTGCATCAGCCTCCCGCTGGCCCAGCTCGTCGCCGTCCTCCGCTGGCTGAGACCGGCGAGCGAACCGCTGATCGTGATCGGCGCGGCCGGAGAGATTCGCCGCTTCTAGTCCGGTCCGTCCTCCGTCTCAGGGATGAGACGCAGAGCGGAAGATCCGTCTCCGAGGTGAGGCGGAAACCTCCTTCCGCCCGATGCCTTCGCTCATGCGGGTCCGTACCGTGAGGCCATGAACACATCACGCTCAGATTCCTACGTGGTCGAGGTCGAGGGCCTGACGAAGCGCTTCGGGGCGAGGGTCGCGGTGAACGACGTCGCGCTCCGGATCCCGCGCGGGTCGGCCTTCGGCTACCTCGGCCCGAACGGCGCCGGCAAGACGACGCTGATCCGAATGCTGCTCGGCCTCACCCGGCCGACCGCCGGCTCGATGCGGTTGCTCGGGCTGCCCATGCCGAACGGCCGGGCCGCCGCGCTCGCGCGGGTCGGCGCGATCGTCGAGGAGCCTCGCTTCCACCGGTATTTGACCGGCCGCGAGAACCTCTCGATCGTGGCCGCCGCCCGCGAGCCCGAAGCGCACCGACGCATCGACGGCGCCCTCGACCGCGTCGGCCTCGCCGCCCGCGCCGACGAGCGCGCCGGCGCGTATTCGCTCGGGATGCGGCAGCGCCTCGGCGTCGCCCGCTGCCTGCTGGCGAACCCGGAGCTGCTGATCCTCGACGAGCCGATGAACGGGCTCGACCCGGCGGGCATGGAGGACTTCCGCCTGATGATCCGCGGGCTGGTGGACGAGGGGCGCACCGTCGTCCTCTCCTCGCACCTGCTGGACGAGGTCGAGAAGACCTGCGACGCGATCGCGATCGTCGACCGCGGCCGCGTCGTCGTTCAGGGGCCGATCGACACGCTGACCGGAGACGCCCCGACGGTGCTCGTCGCGACCAGCGACGACCTGCGGGCGCAGGCACTCCTCTCGGGCGCCGACATCGAGCCCGTCGACGGCGGCCTGCGCGTCGGGATCGAGGACGAGCGGTCGATCGCCGCGATCAACCGCCGCCTCGTCGAGGCCGGCGTCGACGTCCACCGCCTGGAGCCGGAGCGCGTCTCGCTCGAGCGCCGATTCCTCGAGATCACGTCCAGACTGGAGGCCGCAGCATGACCGCTCTCTCGCTCTCTCTCCCCGGCCCGCGACTCATCCGCGCCGAGCTCCTGAAGCTGCGCAAGCGCCGCGGCTTGCTGGCGATCGTCGCGGCGGCGACCCTCGGCGCGAGCCTCGTCGCGTACGGGATCCTCGCCATCCTTCACGCCGCGAATCCCGTGCATCACGGCCCGGCCGGCGGGGTGCTGAACCTCGGGCACGGGCTGTTCGTGCTCGCCCTCCTCGGAACCGTGGCGGCGACGCTCGTCGGCGCGACCGCGGGCGCCGGCGACCTCAGCTCGGGCGTCTTCCGCGAGCTCGCCGTCACGGGACGCTCTCGCTCTGCGCTGTTCCTGGCCCGGATCCCCGGCGGTCTCGCCTTCCTCCTCTCCTTCGTCGCGGTCGCCTATGGGCTCGCCGCCCTGGCGACCGTCGTCTTCGCCGGCTACCGCACCGTGCCGTCGGCGGCCCTGCTCGCCGGAAGCGGCGCCTGGCTCCTCCTCACCTGTGCCTTCTGGTTCGCGCTCGCGCTCGATCTCGCGTCGCTGGTCGGCTCGCGCTCGACCGTGATCGGCGTCCTGCTCGCCTTCCAGCTCGCGGTCACGCCGATCCTCGCCTCGATTCCCGTGCTCGGGCTCGGGCGCGAGCTCCTCCCGTCGGTGTCGCTCACGAGGCTCGCGCCGCACGCCGTGCGCGAGCTCGCGGCCGGCGGAAGCGTCGTGCCGACCTCCCTTGGCACGGCCGAGCTCGTTTTGGCGGTCTGGGTCCTCGCGCTCCTTGCGCTGGGCGAGTGGCGGACGGTCACGCGCTCCGCCTGAGGGACGATCCCCGGGTCGTCCTCGGGGACGAGGCGCCGCGCGCACGTTCGGAGTACCTTCGAGCCGTGAAGAGACTCTGGCCGCTCGCGCGGCGCTACTGGTTCGACGCCGCCCTTCTGGCGGGGCTCGGCGTCGCTCTCGCGGAGGTGACCGTTCGCCAGGGCGAGAAGGACGGCCCAGGCGGTCCTCTCTGGTTCGACATCCTTGGCGTCGTCGCGATCATGGTGCCGCTGTTCGCGCGCCGCCGGTTCCCGTTCGCTGCGCCGGCTGCGGTCGGACTCGCCTTCGCCGTCGGTTCCTTCGGCGACGGCAGCCTCGTCCATCTGCTCGTGCCGTTCCTGGCCGGCTTCCCGGCGGTCTTCCTGATCGCGATGGTGCGGGAGCCCTCGCGGGCGGCCGCGGGCCTCGCGCTCACCGTCGGGCTCGTCATGGTCGTCGGGCACAACGACCCCAGGGGCAGCGTCGGGAACAGCATCTTCGTCAGCGTCGTCCTCGCCATCGTCTGGACGATCGGGTTCGGGGTCGGCCGCACGTATGTGACCGCCGACGCGGCGAAGGAGCGGGCCGAGCGCCGAGCGGGAGCGCGAGGTACGGGCGGAGGCGGCGGTTGCGGAAGAACGCGCGCGGATCGCGCGGGAGCTGCACGACGTCGTCGGCCACAGCGTCAGCGTGATGACCGTGCAGGCCTCCGCGGTGCGCCGGCTGCTGAAGCCGGAGCAGGAGCGCGAGCGCGAGGCGCTGCTGGTGGTCGAGCGGACGGGGCGCGAGGCCCTGGCGGAGATGCGGCGCATGATGGGCGTCCTCCGCAGGCCCGAGGAGGCGCCCGCGCTCGCGCCGCAGCCGAGCCTGGAGCACGTGGAGAAGCTCGTCGAGCAGGCTCGCGAGGCCGGCCTGCCGGTCGAGCTGCGGGTCGAGGGCGACGCGGTCGAGCTTCCGGCCGGCGTCGACCTGACCGCGTACCGGCTGGTCCAGGAGGGCCTCACGAACGCGCTCAAGCACGCGCACGCCCGGCGCGCGGAGGTGCTCGTCCGCTACGGCGACGGGCAGATCGAGGTCGCCGTGAGCGACGACGGCCGGGGGCTCGGCACCGGCGACGGCGGCGGGCACGGCCTCGTCGGGATGCGCGAACGCGTGTCGGTCTACGGCGGCGCTGGAGGCGGGGCCCCGGCCCGAGGGCGGCTACCGGCTGCGCGCCAGGCTCCCGGCGGCGCCCGCGTGAGCCTCGGCGTCCTGATCGTCGACGACCAGGCGCTCGTTCGCGCCGGCTTTCGCATGATCCTCGAGGCCGAAGAGGACATCGAGGTCGTGGGCGAGGCGGCGGACGGGCGGCAGGCAGTGGCCGAGGCCCGGCGCCTGAAGCCGGACGTGATCCTGATGGACGTCCGCATGCCGGAGGTGGACGGGATCGAGGCGACGCGCGTCCTGCTCGACGCCGACGCCACCTCGACCAAGGTCGTGATGCTGACGACCTTCGACATGGACGAGTACGTCTACGACGCGCTCCGGGCGGGCGCCAGCGGCTTCCTGCTCAAGGACGTGCCGCCCGAGCAGCTCGTCGCCGGGATCCGCTCGGTTGCGAGCGGAGACGCGCTGCTCGCGCCGTCGGTGACGCGGCGGGTGATCGAGGAGTTCGTGCGCCGCCCGCCCGCCTCGGTGCGCACGCTCCCGCCTCAGGTGGACGAGCTGACCGCACGTGAGCTCGAGGTGCTGAAGCTGATCGCCCGCGGTCTCTCGAACGCGGAGATCGCCAAGGAGCTCTACGTCAGCGAGACGACCGTGAAGACACACGTCGCGCACGTGCTGATGAAGCTCGACCTGCGCGACCGCGTACAGGCGGTCGTGCTCGCGTACGAGTCCGGCCTGGTCGAGCCCGGCGAGTCGTAGGGGTCGCTCCTACGGGCGATCGGTCGCTCCTCCGCCGGGAGGACGAGCCGCGGCTGAAGATCAGCCTGGGGACTGACCCCGAAATCACGCCTGCGGCCGACGATTCCCAGCTCCGCTGGTCCTAGCCTCCGCTTAACCCCCCCCGACGCCGAAGGAGGCGCAGAGATGATCCGCACTGGCGACACCATCCACAACCCGGTCACCGGCGAGCGCGTCACGTTCCTCGCCACCTCCCAGGACACCGACGGCGAGGCGGTCGTGCTCGAGACCGTCGTCCAGCCGCACGGGTTCGTCGCGGCGGCGCATGTCCATCCGTTCCAGAGCGAGCGCTTCGCCGTCGCCGCGGGAGCGCTCGGCCTGAAGGCCGGCGGCGAGAAGCTCTTGCTCGGGCCCGGCGAGGTCGCCACCGTCGAGCCCGGCACCCCGCACCGCTTCTGGAACGCAGGCGAGGAGCCGGTCCGCTTCGTCTGCGAAGTGCGGCCGGCGCTCCAGTTCGAGTCGCTGCTCGAGACGATGTTCGCGCTCGCTGCCAACGGCAAGACGAACCGGAAGGGAATGCCGAATCCGCTTCGGCTCGCCGTGATCGCGAAGGCCCACTTCGACACCGTGCGGCTCCCGTTCCCGCCGGCGTGGTTGCAGAAGGCCGGCCTCGCCCTCGGCGCTCCGCTCGGGCGGCTCTTCGGCTACGGCCCGACTCACACCCCCGAGCCGGGCGCGCCGGCCGCGGCGACGGCCTAGAGAGACGATGAAGAAGCGCTTCTACTTCACGCTGCTCGTCCTGGCCCTGATCCTGCTCGCCCTGCCGGGCTTCGCGGCCAAGGCGGCCAGGAGGCTGGCCCGCCCGGTGTCCGTTCGCCCCGCGTCCGCCTAGCCGGAACTGCCGCGCCCCGCATCTCCGGGCGGGGCGCCGCCGTCGGTGAGAGCCTCGTCGATCGCTCGCTCGAGGCCCAGCCGGCGTCCCTCCTCCCACGCCTCGTCCGCCACCTCGGGGCCCAGCTCCTCCCGCGCCTGACCCAGGTAGCGCTCGTGGAGCGCGCTCCAGAACTGCATCCCCGAGAGGTCGATCCCGAGCGCGTCGAGCTCGGCCTGCGCGGAACCGGCGAGCCGGAGCGCGCGCTGTGGCTGCGACAGGCCCGCGGAGGCCATCGCTACGCCCTGGAGCTCGACCGCCGTCTCGGAGCGGTCGCGCAGCTCGACCGCCAGCTCAAGTGAGCGGCGATACCGCTCCTCCGCCGCGTCGCAGTCGCCGCGAATCAGCGCGCAGTCGGCGAGGAAGTGGACGGCGAAGTGCTCGGAGCGCAGGTCGCCGAGCTGCTGCGAGAGCTCGAGCGATTCCTGCGCGAGCCGCTCGACCGGGTCGAGCTCGCCGATGCTGACGAGCACCTGGAGCAAGCCGATCTGCGCACGATTGACGAGGAACGGGTCGCCGACCGACCGCTGCAGCTCGAGGCTCTCCTCCATGCACGCGCGCACGGCCGGGTCGTCGGCCGGGTAGAAGTACCCCCAGCCGAGCAGTACCCCCAGCCGAGCTCCTGGAGCGCGAGCGCCGCGTTCTGCTCGCGCCCGAGCTCGCGCCAGATCGAGACCGCCTCCTCGATCAGCGGCCGTGCCTCCCGGAGGTCGCCCGCCCAGGCGGCCAGCTCTCCGGCTCCGGTGAGTGCACGGGCGCGCACCTCGTCCCGCTCCGAGGTCCCGGCGAGCGCCTCCGCCAGCCGTGTGCGCCCCTCGGCGAACTGCGAGTGGACGTGCCAGAACCAGCCGAGCGCGCCGGCGAGCCTGAGACGGCGGCGCGGGTCGGCCTCGCCGAGCCAGCCCGAACGGCGTCTTCGTCTCCTTCGGCGAGCCGCTCGAGCGCGTACTCCCGGATCGTCTCGAGCATCCCGAAGCCTCGCGGTCGTCGAGGAGGTCGTGGCTCCAGGCGAGCGTGTCGCGCAGCGTCTGCTGCCGCGCGGGAAGGTCGCGTGCGCCGCCGGTCAGAAGCTTCAGGCGCTCGCCGAGCCGCTTCAGCATCGCTTCGGGCGAGAGCAGCGGGATCCGCGCCGCCGCCAGCTCGAGCGCGAGCGGCAGCCCGTCGAGGCGTACGCCACCGCGGGTGCGTTCTCCGTCGTCACCTCGAAGCTCGGTTGCACCGCCTGCGCCCGCTCGGCGAAGAGCGCCACCGCCTCGTACCGGTAGAGGAGCGAGAGCTCCGGCAGCCGGCGCGGGTCGGGAAGCTCGAGCGGCGGGACGGGATACACGTGCTCCGCCTCCACGCGCAGCGCCTCCCGGCTCGTCGGCGAGCACCTTCACCTGCGGCGCCTCCGCCAGCACCTCCGCGACCTCCGGCGCCGCCGAGACGACCTGCTCGACGTTGTCGACCACCAGTAGGAGCCTCTTCGTGGCCAGGTAGGCGGGGAGCGACTGGCCGCCCGCCTCGCTTACTCCCAGGGTGTGCGCGATCGTCGGCACCACGACCTCGGGATCGGTAATCGCCGCGAGCGCGACGAAGAAGACGCCGTTCGGGCACTCGTCCACCAGCTCCGCGCCGGCCTGGAGCGCGAGCCTGGTCTTGCCCGCGCCCCCCGGCCCGGTGAGCGTCACCAGGCGCACGCCGTCCCGCCGCAGGAGCTCGTCGATCTCGGCCACCTCCCGCTCGCGGCCGACGAGGGGCGTCGCCTGGACCGGGAGGTTGGTCGGCCGGTTGTCGAGCGTCCGCAGCGGCGGAAAGTCGCCGGGCAGGGCCGGATCGACGAGCTGGAAGAGATGCTGCGGCTCGGTCAGGTCCTTCAGTCGGTGGTCGCCGAGGTCGCGGAGCCCGATGCCGACGTCCTCGTCCTCGAGCAGATCGCGCGTCGTGTGCGAGACGAGCACCTGGCCGCCGTGGCCGGCGGAGCAGATGCGCGCGCCGCGGTGGACGCCGACGCCTACGTAGCCCTCCCGGGTCGCCGCCACCTCGCAGGTGTGGATGCCGATCCGCACGCGCAGCGCACGACCCTCGGGCCAGTCGTGCCCGGCGAGCGAGCGGTGTGAGTCACCCGCGGCCCGAACGGCGTCCTGCGCCCGGTTGAAGGCGACGAAGAAGGCATCGCCCTGCGTGTCCACCTCGTAGCCGTCGTGCCGCGCGAACGCCTCGCGCATGAGCCGGCGGTGATCGTCGAGCGCGGCCCCGTACCGCTCGGCCCCGAGCTCGCGCAGGAGGCCGGTCGATCCCTCGATGTCGCTGAACAGGAAGGTGACCGTCCCGGTCGGCTGCTCCGCCATCCGCGAAGCCTACGAGTCGCGGGGCCTTGGTTGGAACCCGCTACCCGAAGCTCGCGTAGAGCCTCGAAGTTCGGAAACGAGCGAGAGAGGAGCCATGAACGGAATCGGCAGATCGAACAACCTCGCCGCCCGGATGGGGCGCTGGAGCGCCCGCCACCGCAAGATCGCGATCTTCGGCTGGCTGGCCTTCGTGGCGGTCGCCTTCGTGCTGGGCGGCCTCGTCGGCACCAAGAAGCTCACGGACGCGGACACACAGGCCGGCGAGTCGGGCCGGGCGGCGAGGATCTTGCGCAAGGCGGGCTCGACCGGGGCGACCCGGAGCGTCCTCGTCCAGAGCGCGACGCACACGAAGGACGGCCACTCCGCCCTGGTCCAAGCTTCGGCGGGGGCGCCGCCGAGATCGAGAGGATCCTCGCGGCCGTGCAGACCGCTGCCCGAGGTCACCCCGGCTTCTACGTGGGCGAGTTCGGCGACGCCAGTGCGACCAAGGCGTTCGACGACACCCAGGGGAACGACTCCAGGCGGGCCGAGTACCTCTCGATCCCGCTGACGCTGGCGATCCTGCTGGTTGCGTTCGGAGCGCTCGTCGCCACGGGCATCCCACTGCTTCTCGCATTGACCTCCGTGTTCGGAGCCCTCGGCCTGCTCGCTCTCCCGAGCCAGATCTGGCCCGCGGACGACGCGGCGAACTCCGTCATCCTGCTGATCGGGCTCGCGGTCCGGGTCGACTACTCGCTCTTCTACATCCGGCGCGAGCGAGAGGAACATGCACGCGGCAATGACTCCGAGGCGGCGCTCGAGGCGGCAGCGGCGACCTCGGGCAGGGCCGTTCTCCTCTCGGGTGACGGTCCCGATTGCGATGGCCGGGATGTTCCTGACCGGAAACAAGGTCTTCACCTCGATCGCCGTCGGCACGATGCTGGTCGTCGCCATCTCGGTCGCAGGCTCGCTGACGGTTCTGCCCGCGGTCCTGTCGAAGCTGGGTGGCCGGGTCGAGAAGGGCCGTCTCCCGCTTCTCGGCCGGCGACGTCGGAACGGCGAATCGCGCCTCCTCGGGCCGGTGATCGACGGCCTCCGGCGTCCCGTGGTCTCGATCGTTCTCGCGGGCGGGGTGCTGCTCGCGCTCGCCCTGCCCGCGTTCGGGCTGCACACCAACGACGCCGGCGAGACGGGGCTGCCGCGGCAGCTCCCGATCGCGGAGGCGTACGCGCGGATCCAGCACGCGTTTCCGGGCGGGGGCCAGCCGGCTTACGTCGTCGTCAAGGCGCGTGACGTGAACGCGCCCCCGGTCCGGCAGGCCGTTGCAGAGCTCCGCCGACGGGCTCTCGCCACAGGCGAGATGAAGAACCCGATCGAAGTCCGCAGCAACGCCGCCGGGACCGTGACCGTAGTGGCGGTGCCGCTTGTCGGCTCGGGCACCGACGCGCGCTCCGAGCACGCGCTCGCCACGCTCCGGAAACGGCTCCTGCCGGCGACGATCGGCCGCCTCCCGGGAGTCGAGGTCGGCGTGACGGGCCTGACCGCCTCGTCCAAGGACTTCAACGACCTGCTCGAGAGCCGCCTGCCGATCGTGTTCGCGTTCGTGCTCGGCCTGGCCTTCCTGCTCCTGCTCGCGGCCTTCCGCTCGATCGTCGTCCCGCTGAAGGCGATCGTGCACAACCTGCTCTCGGTCGGAGCGGCGTACGGCCTGCTCGTCGCCGTGTTCCAGTGAGGCTGGGGCGAATCCGTCCTCCACTTCAAGTCCACCTACGGAATCACGCTGTGGCTGCCCCTCTTCCTCTTCGTCGTCCTCTTCGGCCTCTCGACGGACTACCACGTCTTCATCCTCACGGGTGCGAGAGGCAGTCGATCGAGGCCTGAAGACCGAAGCCGCGGTCGCGCACGGGATCAAGACCACGGCGGGCACGGTCACGAGCGCGGCGGTCGTGATGGTCGCCGTGTTCGCGATCTTCGCGACCCTCTCGCAGATCGAGCTGAAGCAGCTCGGAATCGGCCTGGGGGCGGCGATCCTGATCGATGCCACCCTCGTCCGCGCGGTGCTGCTCCGGCGACGATGACGCTGCTCGGTGATCGGAACTGGTACCTGCCGCGCTGGCTCGACGACGCGCCTCGAGCTCGGTTCCCTCCGGGTGGATCGCCCGCTCCATCGGCGGGAAGCTTCTCAAGATCGAGCCGAGCGCACCGCCCTCACGATCGCGCCGTGCATCCCGTCGGCGACCTCGTGCGTGAACTCGACCGAGACGTCCTCGAACCCGGCCGCGAGCAAGCCCTGCTCGTACTCACCCTTCGAGAGTGCGCCGGCGATGCAGCCGACGTAGCTGCCCCGTTCGGCCCGCTCCGCAGGCGAGAGCCGGTCCTCGGCGACGACGTCCGAGATGCCGATCCGCCCGCCCGGTTTCACGACGCGGCCCAGCTCCGTGAGCACCGCCGGCTTGTCCACCGCCAGGTTGATCACGCAGTTCGAGATCACCACGTCCACCGACGCGGCCGGCAGCGGCACCTGCTCGATCACGCCCTTGAGGAAGATCGCGTTCGAGATCCCTGCCTCCCCGGCGGTGCGCCGCGCCAGCGCGAGCATCTCCTCGGTCATGTCGAGCCCGTAGGCGATCCCGGCCGGCCCGACCCGCTTGGCGGAGAGGATCACGTCGATGCCGCCGCCCGAGCCGAGATCGAGCACGACCTCGCCCTCGCGCAGACCCGCGACGGCGGTCGGATTGCCGCAGCCGAGCGAGGCCAGCACCGCTGCCTCCGGCAGCTCGCCGCGCTCGTCGACGCTGTAGAGCGCCTCGCCGAAATCCGCCTCGGCAACGCCGTCGCCGTTGCAGCACTCCTCGCCGCAGCAATCCGTATCGCAGCCGCACGGGCGGCCCTCTTCGACTGCCCGGGCCGACTCCGCGTACCGCTGCCGGACCTGCTCGCGCAGCTCCTCCGCGCTCTGCATGGTCATGCCTTCACCTCCGTGAGCTCGACGAGGGCGGAGAGCCGCTCGAGCGCCTCTCCGGAGAGCGAGTAGTAGGCCCACCTACCGCGCTGCTGGCGCTCGAGCAGGCCGGCCTGGGTCAGCCGCTTCAGGTGGTGGCTGACGGTCGGCTGCGCAAGCCCGAGCGTGGGCTCGAACTCGCACGCGCAGACCGGCTCACCTTGGCGGGCCAGCACGTTCACGATCTTCACCCGGGCCGGATCGCCGAGCGCCCGGAACAGGTCCGCCGTCGCCTCGGCATCATCGTCGGAGAGCGCCGGGTCGGCAAGCGGCGCGCAGCACGCGATCGGTCTTAGTGTCCCGTCTCCCTTCATATCGACACACATGAATATATCGACGATCTTCGATATGTCAAGGTTGACGGGTGCGACCCTCGTGGGGTATCCGAGGGAGAAGGAGATGCCGGAGCGGGCAGCAAGTCACGCAAAGGTTGGAGCTTCACCGGATCACGAGCCGGAGAAGCTGAATCGCGCCGCCTTCAGCGCAACCATCCACTGCCTCACGTTCGCCATTGCCTCACCGCTGATCGCCCGCCGGTCGGCGAGCAGGCGGACGAGCTGATGGGCGCGGTGGGCAGGATGCTCTCGCGCTAGGCGCGTTTGCCCTTCAGTCGAGGCCAGGAATGCGGCGAGGGTGCGCAGCCGCGGGGCTCAGGCAGCTGCGTCGATCATTCGCGCGGCAACGGCCACGATTGGATCCGAGTCACCGATGAACGGGAGCCAGTCCACGTGGGTCGCGACCAGCGCGTAGATGTCCTTCGGATCCGACAGCGACGGCGCCTCACCGCGCAGGTCGAGAGCTCGAGCATGTCCGTCGCCGACGGAAACGAGGTAGACGCCGCGGTCGCGGCAGGCCACGACCGCCAACTGCTCCCGATCCATGTCGTGGGCGACCTGGGCCGCGAAGATCGCCTTTCTCTCGGCCGTCTGGTGCCTTACCTCTTCGGGCGATCGCGCGCTCAGCTCTTGCCGTAGCTGCCCGTCCTTCTCGAGAGCGCCCCGTCGCGCCTCGCTTACGCGCCTCCGGAGCTGATCTCGTTCCGTCTCGTTCACAAGACCGTGCCGTCGGGTTCCGCCTGCGCCTTGCGCGCGGCCGCCGCCTCGCGCTTCTTCGCAAGCTTCCGTTCTCGGCGCTCCTTGACCGCCTGCTCTCGCGCCCTCTTCGCCATCGTCGTCTGCTTCTTTGAGCTCGAACTCATGGGCCCTTCCCTTCTGTCGACTCGACTACCGGCCGCCCCGGCGCCGAATGCGGGCGCGCCTCGCGGCGACCTCGGGAACGAAAGCGACGTCCTCGGCCTGGCGGCCGCCCTCGCTCTCGGCGACTTCGAACGTGACGACGGTCTGCGCGCAGCGTCCCTTCGGTCTCGCCCCGCCGGCGAAACCCTCGCCGAGGACGGACAGTCTTTCGCCCTCTTCGGTCAGGATGAAGCCGAAGTCCTCGGCCTCGTTGAACCAGAGCATCGTTCCTTGCATCGGCTGCCGTCCTTTCGCCGAAGGTCACGAAGAGGTGCGCGCGCCGGGTCGCGGCGCGCGCGCCTCTCCACCTAAACGGTCAGCTGAATGACGTTCTTCGCCTCGGGTCCCTTGTCGCCCTCGGCAGCATCGAACTCGACCTTCGCGCCCTCGGCGAGTGACTTGTAGCCGTCACCCGCGATCGCGCTGTGGTGGACAAAGAAATCCTTGCCCTGATCCTCGGGGGTGATGAACCCGTACCCCTTGGAGTCGTTGAACCACTTCACTGTTCCTGTCGCCATAGAAAAAACACCTCCTCTACCACTCATGAACGGTAGATGGGAGGCGCTATGTGCCGACCAGTACTCGCTCTGTAGTCGAACACAGCGTAGCAGTCGGATAGATCGACCTGCGTACGGCGGCGGCCCGCTCGTCGAGCGGGCCGCCGAAGATGGAAAGAAGGCCTTGCCTTACTGGCGAACGAACAGCGTCACGCCGCCCGCTTCTTTGTTGAAGTTCGGCCCGCCCTGGACGGCGAGGCGAACGCCCTCGTGGTAGCTGTGCGGCACCTTTACCCCCGGCAGCGCGCAGGTGATTCGCAGAACGCCCCTCTTCCCGTTGGAGAGTTGCACGCGGATCAGCGCCTTACCCCCAGTCGCCCCTGGGGTCACGGCGGGGTTCGTGCCGAAGGCCTTGAAGCTCAACAGCTTGACCGCGGTCCACGTCCCCGAGCCGACGCTTGTGTTCGTGCTGCTGTAGGTGCCCGTGCCGGTGACCGATTTCGGATGCACGCTCAGCGTCCCCGTGCCAGCGATCGACACGGTGTCGCCGTTCGACGCGCGGGCGATGTCGGGGCAGGGATTCGGAACCGGGAGGCTGCAGAGCTGGAATCCGCCCGGCGCCGCCGAGTTGGCGCCCGCCAGGTACTCGTAGGTCGCCGCCTTCTTGTTCGGTTTCGGGCTGTTCTTCGCTCCCGCTCCAGCGACAGAGACCGCGCATGCGAGAAGCAGCGCAAAGGACGTCGCGAGGTAGCGCTTCATAGTCCAACCTCCCTGTGAGATTGCCGCATTTGTACGTGGAAGACGATCCCACGCCGGCCAGGGGCTTGCGGCGTGCTTTTCGCGGCGGAAAGGCCGAAGAGCGCGCTGCCCAGCGTCAGTGGAGGAGGGGGTATGAAGCCGACTCGAGCGCGTCGATCAGCGCGGCTGCGGCACGATTCGGAGGTAGGGCCGCGCCGCCTTCCAACCGTCTGGATAGCTCTCCCTGGCTTCGTCGTCCGAGACCGAGCCGGCGATGATCACATCCTCGCCCTGCTACCAGTTGACCGGCGTCGCAACCGTGTGGTTGGCGGTCAGCTGCAGCGAGTCGATCACCCGCAACACCTCGTCGAAGTTGCGGCCCGTCGTCATCGGGTAGACGAGGACGAGCTTGATCTTCTTGTCCGGTCCGACGACGAAGACATTGCGGACCGTCTGGTTGTCCGCCGGCGTGCGTTCGGCAGGGTCGCCTTCGGTGCTGGCGGCGAGCATTCCGTAGAGCTTCGAGACGTTGAAGTCGGCGTCGCCGATGATCGGGTAGTTGGGAGCCTCTCCCTGCGTCTCCGCGATGTCGTTCGCCCAATCGGAGTGCTTGTCGACCGAGCTCCGTCGTGCAGACCGGGGTGAAGTCCTTCGGGTGAGAGAACAGCACCGCCCACGAGTCGCCGATCCAGTCATGAAAGCGGATGCGGCCTTCCGTCGTCTCCGCCTCGAAATCCGGTGCCGTGTCGCCAATCTACCAAGCCATTTCCTCTCCTCCGATGTCGCCCGTCCGGCTGAGCCTACGAGACTTCGTCGCATCGCCCAAGAGAAGATTGGCGATGGACGCCATCGACTCAGACGAAGTTCGCTCCGGCCAGGGCGTATGGGCTACCAACGAACGGCTGCCGAGTCCTTTGAGAGCGGCAAGGACCGCGGCATCCATGGAAAGCGAAGGGCTCAAGGACCCGGACGTCGCGCGGTAGTCGAGTTCGGCGAAGTAGCGCAGGAAGACGACGAGCCGTTCCCGCTCCGGCAGCGCTGTGAGCCAGGCATCAACGCCGTACCGATCAGGCTCGCTCGAGCCGGTGTCGGTGGCAGCCGCGAGCGTCGTCGGCAGCCTTGCCTCGCCGGTTGGCCGAGCCGCTCGTGCCGAATTCAGCACGATCCGCCAGACCCACGCCTCGAGTGGCGCGTCGCCGCGGAAGCTGGAACGAGAGGCGATCGCGCGGACGAAGGCCTCCTGAACCAAGTCCGCGCCGCGCGCCTCCTCTACCACAACCGCCGTGGCGACACGTAGGAACGTCCGATACCCCTGTCGGTAGAGCGGCTCCAAGTCAGCCTTGCTCCTGCGCTCATCGGTCTACGATCGCTCAGACAGCCAGATTTGTTTGGTGCCGGTTGGGCGAGCGCTCAGCTTCCAGGTATCAACGTCTCCACTGCCACCTCGTCCTCTTCACACCCGATGGGCGCGTCTCAGCCCGCCCTGCAACAGCTCCACACCTGGTACTCCCGTCGGCACAGCCGCGCCCGCGGCCGCAGCGCGGGGGCCACGGCGAGCCGCTTTCGGCGACCGAGCGGGACTGGCAGCTCCACGTCGAGGTCCGGCCGCTGCCGCGGCCCGCGCACATTTCAGCCGTTGCTACGGGCGGCGCGCGGCGGCGACCAGGCTGACCCCGGGGAATTCCAGCCCGTCGGGCCCGTCGTAGGCCATGATCGCCTCGCCGGCGCGGGCGCGAAGTGCCTGCGCCGCGGCCTCGGGCAGCGACGCCAGCTTCTGCGCGAGCGGCCCGGCGAGGGAGCAACTCCTCTCCCACCATTCCTCGAAGGAGGCGGCGTGGTAGGGCGTTGGCAGTTCGCCGACGATGACCTCTGATAGCCCCGCGTCGGAGAGCAGGCCGGCGAGCTTGTCGGGATCGTCGAGCGAGAAGGGGTGTGGAATCCCCGGTGGAGGCGTTGGCGCGCCCATTTGTGCGCTGACGGTGTCGAAGACAATGCCGAGCCAGGGGTTTCGCGCGCGTGGCCCCCAGACCGCGAGTGCGACGCGTCCGCCCGGTCGCAAGACGCGCCGGATCTCGCTGGCGGCGCGGGCGGGGTCGGGCACGAGCATGAGGCCCTCGCGGCAGAGGACGACGTCGTAGGAGCCGTCAGCCTCCTCGATGCGCTCGAGGTCGAGCACCCGGGTGCTCACGTTGCGCAGGCCGAGAGCTTCGGCGCGCGCCGCCGCGATCGCGGTCATCTCGGCGACCACGTCGGACATGACCACCTCGCCCTCGGGAGCAACCCGCGCTGCCGCTGCCAGTCCCACGCTCCCGGGCCCGCACGCCAGCTCGAGCACGCGCTCGCCGGGCTGGGGCAGGGTCAGGCCGAGCATCTTCTCCGTCACAGAGGCGCCCCGTGCGTCGACGTAGTCGGCATGCTCCTCCCACGCTCCGGCGACGGCGGCCCACATCCCGTGCAGGCGCGCCCGCAGCTCGTCGGTTCTAGCGCCTTCTTGTCCCGATCGCACATCCGACTGCTCGACGATGCTTCTTGTTTCCACCACGCACCTCCCGGTGAGGTAGGGGAAAATTAGAGTTACTTAGAGGGTAATGAATCTAGCGCTAGAATACTGAAATGGCCGAGCGTGTCAAGACCCGTCCGTACAACTCGCCGCGGCGGCGTGAGCAGGCAGCCGCCACACGGCGCGAGATCCTCGACGCGGCCCAGCGCCTCTTCGAGCAGCGCGGCTACGCGGCCACCACGATGGCAGCCATCGCGGCCGATGCAAACGTCGCGCTCAAGACCGTCTACGTCACGTTCGAGACGAAGAGCGGCGTCCTGCGCGCACTCTGGAACCTACGCCTGCGTGGCGACGAGGGCGACAAGCCAGTCGCCGAGCGGCCCTGGTATCGCGAGGTGATCGAGGAGCGAGACCCAGAGCGTCAGCTGCGCCTGACCGCGCGGAACTCACGACTCGTCAAGCTCCGCGTTGGTGCGCTGCTAGAGGTGATCCGCAATGGCGCACCCACCGACCCCGACATCGGCGCGCTCTGGGAGCGGATCCAGAGCGAGTTCCACGCGAACCAGCGCATGATCGTAGAGAGCCTGGCGGAGAAGCACGCGCTCAGGCCCGGCCTCTCCGTGGATCGCGCCGCGGACATCCTTTGGACGCTCAACCACCCCAACCTGTGGCAGCTTCTGGTCCGCGAGCGGGGCTGGACGCCTGAGGAACACGAGCAGTGGTGGAGCGATGTCGCCTGCACGCAGCTCCTGCGAAACCGCACGCGCGGACCTTCGAAGTAGCGGGGGCGGGATTTGGACACATTCCCCCGACCACGTCATGTACCGCTTCACGGAGACTCTGCACCTGTAACCGGGGTGGCCTCGGGGCCCGACTCGTTCCCGCGCACGCCGCGAGCACAGACGTGCGCACTTACTT